>ERZ651776.293-NODE-293-length-73504-cov-16.309723_pt1 | contig 73504 bp, 80 predicted proteins | sample MGYA00514761_ERZ651776 | MGnify/ENA metagenome assembly ERZ651776
TCGAATTCTTCAGCTTGTGCGGCATCAATCAATTGATAAGTTCCGATTGCAACCAATACTGCGGATGCTCCGAGGCCGAAGGCCGATTTCCAGCTTTTCACAATATAAAATTGTTGTAAAAAAACTAGGGCAGTAAAAAGCTGCCCTAGTTGGTCCACAAAGTGCTCGTTACTTTCTAACGACAGTGGTTGTGGGATTGTAGATTCCGCTTGTCAATGCGCTGATCAGTCCATCGATGAATGTGTGCGAGGTGGTTACAGAGTAATTTTCGGCTCCACCTGCCAGTGTTCGTAGGGTAAATAGCTAGCCAAACGTCCCGTCACCCACTACGTTTCACGAGGATATGTTCGGTTGTTTTCGCACCTCCATCTGAGGTTGATGATTTAGCAGAAAAAGCAGAATCCTCCACCAAGGAGTACAGCTAGTAGGACGATAATCAGGGCGAGTCCAAATAGCAGCAGTGCTGCCAGAAATTTGCGAAAATACCAGTCCGTGCGATTTGTTCTGTAGAACCTTTCTCGCTCCTGAGTTACATCGATCCCATTTGCTGCCTTGATGTCAAGTACTTGCCTGCGGTAGTGTCGATTGAGAATAGAGGCAACAAGCATCACAGAACCGGCGACAGGCAGGAATGTAGAGGCCATCCAATACGAGGCCACTAATGCACCTAGTGCGATGTTCCCGAAGAGTCTTTGTTTTTTCTCAGCCTCTGCCCAAGGCGTTGGTTCGATCAACTGGCCGGCATTCCATTCGTGGTCAATGGCGTGAGGCGGAATGTGTCTTATTGTAGGGATGACTTTGGGGAAATTTGGCTGCACCTCTGAGGCGAGCAGACGATCTCCGGATAGGGACGCCTCTGCTGCGCAGGCTTCATGGAAGTCGGTTTCAATGGAAGGGTTTTGAATTTCCGTTTGGTCAAGGGATGAAGCGGTCGCAATTCCTGATCTCCATTCGATATGGTAGCCGGGCAATAAGCTCCGTTTTTGGATTGAACAGCCAGCACTCATAAGGGCAATCAGAATGCAATAAAGTGGTATATTGAAATTCCGCATGGTGCAAAGTACGATGTTCAAGTTGTATGCTCCCTCAGGCCGAGGATTACTTGGTGAAAATTGCGAAGGAAGCGAGAATCTCCAAAGGTTCTGTCTTGCTTCGACAGGGAGACGTGGTGAATAAGATTTATTTTGTCACGGGGGGATGCTTGAGGTCATACTGTGTTGATCAAAGTGGGAGGGAGCACACCTTAGCAAGTCCTTTGGCTGCAAATGAACTTGGTAAACTAGCTGCAATGACGATGCTCGAAGCGTTGAACGCTCGGTAAGGGTCGAAGTGGAATCTGACGAAGACAACTCGACTTTTGCCGCGTTGAATTTATCGAGGTTGGCGTACAGAGAGTTCGAGAACTGTCCCGCTCCGGTTACCAAACGGGAGATTGCAACGATGCGGTCTCCCGTTTTTTTGGTTTAGCTTTCGGCCTCTTTGTTCACCGCATGAAAAATCAATGGTACTTTATAGCTGCTGTTTGCGCCCTCTGTGGATGCGAGCCAATCCAGGAACAGATCATAGGAACGTATGAAATTGATGCGGATCACGGGTGTACATCCTGCGCAGAAAACGGTCCCGAACTGATGGTCTTCGAAGATGATGATGTTTCGGATGGCATTCCGGGTGATTACCGCTTTGAGTTCGCAGATAGTGAGGAACACTCGGGTACGTATGGCTTTCTTCAAGTGGATTCCATGATAACCATTGTGCTCTATCCGGAAAATGCAACAAGTCTATATTCACAGCTCATCGGTGAAAGCGTTCTAACCGATTATCGGGTTACCCGCAGCAGGGTAAAAGAAAACTGCAATGGCCTTCTCAAAAACTGCATCTGGGTCCGCAAGGATTGAACGCAAGAAGCAGGTCTCTTGAAGACTTTGACACCCTCCTCTTGATGCTCGCTAAACGTCGTGCTCAGTCTTCGACGACTTCGACGGAAAATGTGTCCCCTTCTTTGATTTGAGTGACGATGTCTACCCCCTCTGTCACCTTGCCAAAGCACGTGTGGTTGCGGTCGAGATGAGCCGTTGAATCCCGGCTGTGCACCAAGAAGAATTGCGATCCACCGGTGTTGCGCCCGGCATGTGCCATGGACAAAACGCCCAGATCGTGGTATTGATTTTCGCCATCCAACTCACAGTCAATCGAATAGCCTGGCCCGCCACTTCCAATGCCGTCTGGACAGCCTCCTTGAGCGACAAACCCAGGAATAACCCGGTGAAATTTGAGGCCATTGTAGAAACCTTCTTTAGCCAGTTTGACAAAATTAGCGACCGTTTTTGGCGCGTCATTCTCAAAAAATTCCACGGTCATGGTGCCGCGGTCGGTGGTGATTTTTGCATGCATGGTACTGCAGGTTTTGGATTGAATCATACGCTGTTGATGCAGCGCCGGATAAAAGAAAAAGCCTCCCGCACTGGAAGGCTTTCTATTGAGCGAGAAACGAGACTCGAACTCGCGACCCCAACCTTGGCAAGGTTGTGCTCTACCAACTGAGCTATTCTCGCTTGTCCACCATACTCGGAAGAACGTTCTCTTCTGCAGCATGAAGCGGTGGGCAAAATTACGCAAGACATCGCGTGAGACAAAGTAAACCATGAAAAATATTCACGCCCGACCTGAATTTTCGATGTTTGCATCATGAATTACCTAGCGCATTTGGTTTTGAGCGGAAACGATTCCGATGTCCTGCTGGGAAATTTTATCGGGGATGCGATCAAGGGCCGTGACTACGTAGGGTATCCTCCAAGGGTAGCTCACGGCATTCGGTTGCACCGACAGATTGATTCATTTGCCGACCATCATCCCATCGCGCTCAAAGCCCGCGCTCAACTTCGGCCGATGCTGGGCCGATTTTCAGCTGTCGGAGTTGACTTGCTATACGATTACTTTCTTTCGAGAAATTTTCAATCCATCACAGGTCAAGGGTCCATCGAATTGTTCGCACGTCGGGCCGAAGCCTCGTTGCAGACCCGTGTGGCTGAAATGCCCACGCGAAGCCAGCGGTTCTTTGAAGCCATGGTGGAGCATGATTGGTTGGTAGGGTATGGGTCGGAAATGGGGATGATGGAGGTTTGTCGAGCTATGGACCACCGATTGACCAAGCGGTTTGGAGTGGAGACACCGTTAAAGCATCTATTTGAAGCAGCGAGGTTGGCAGGATACGCAGATATGAAGGCGGACTTTGCTTCCTTTTGGAAAGACATTGGATCTCATTGCCACGACCAACGGCTGTCCCCCGACACTCTTGAATTCGTGGTACAGAACTGAGTCGCTTTGTGTACCTTTGATGCCATGGTAGTGGAAATGACGTACAACAGCTCGCGCTCGGACTTAATCATTCCTGAATACGGCCGAACGATTCAAGAAATGGTGGATCATTTAAAGTCCATTGCAGATCGCGAGGAGCGCAATAAGTGTGCAAATGCCATCGTGAGTGTGATGGGTTCAGTGGTCACGCAAGAAGGCGATGCCGAGGAAGTGCAGAAGAAATTGTGGGGTCAATTGTACCTCATGGCCAATTATGAGCTGGATGTTGACTGTCCGTGTGAACGACCGACTCGTGAGAGCCGAGACGAAGCACCAAACCGCTTAAATTACCCGGAAGCGACATCGCGGTTGGGGCATTATGGTCAATTGACGTTGGACCTGATTGAGAAGGCCAAGACCTACGAGGAAGGGGAGGAAAAGGCGGCACTTATCGTGACCATTGCGAATTTGATGAAGCGCCATTACCTGACGTGGAATAAGGGTGCAGTAGAGAATAGCCTCATCCGCGAGAAGATGAAGGAGATGAGCGAAGGGGCTTTGATTTTGCCAGAAGAGGCCGTGTTGGTGAGTTCAGCAGAGGTGCTCAAAAGCAAGCGAAAAACCAGCGATGCCTTGGATCGCCATCGCAGCAAGAAGCGCAAGCGCTAATTAAATTCAAAGGGCGGAAGTCCAATTGCAAGGGTTGAAAAGTTTTCAGCGTGACACACGCTGTCTCGGTGTTGCGCCGTTAATTCGAATAGACATTGCGGAAGAGGAATGAACTCAGGCTCGAGGAGCACCGCGTGTCACTGAATCAGCGAAAAAGGAGCCATGTCCAGTTTTATCATTGAGGGAGGGAAAAGATTGTCCGGTGAAGTCGTTCCGCAAGGGGCAAAAAACGAGGCGCTACAAATTTTGTGTGCCGTTTTGCTCACCCCTGAGCGAGTAACCATTTCCAATTTGCCGGACATCGTAGATGTGAATAAGCTCATCGATTTGTTGGCGAGCATGGGAGTAAAGACCCAGCGAAAAGGCCCGGGCACGTTCGTTTTTCAGGCGGACGATGTCAATTTGGATTATTTCAAAACGGAAGAATTCCGACAAAAAGGGGGGTCGCTTCGGGGCTCAACGATGATTTTGGGACCCCTGTTGTCTCGATTCGGTATCGGGGCGTTGCCCAAGCCGGGGGGAGATAAAATTGGCCGCCGCCGAATGGACACGCATTTCATCGGGTTCGAGGCGCTGGGAGCTACGTTCACGTACGACGCCAAAACTGGTTTTTTCGAAGCCACCACAGATGGCGGATTGAAGGGCACGGATATGTTATTGGATGAGGCTTCGGTGACTGGCACTGCCAACATTGTCATGGCTGCGTGCATGGCAGACGGTGTCACGACCATTTACAACGCGGCATGTGAGCCCTATCTCCAGCAGCTCTGCAAAATGATCAATCGGATGGGTGGGAAAATCAGTGGCATCGGTTCCAACCTTCTCACCATTGAAGGGGTGGATTCGCTGGGCGGTACCGAACACCGTTGCCTTCCAGATATGATTGAGATTGGAAGCTTCATCGGTCTGGCGGCCATGACGCAAAGTGAGATCACCATCAAAGATGTAGCCTACGACGAGCTGGGAGTCATTCCCAAGATCTTTCGCCGATTGGGCATCCAGTTGGAACGACGGGGCGATGATATTTACGTCCCTGCCCAAGAGACCTACGAAATCGACACCTTCATTGATGGCTCCATCCTCACCGTTTCAGATGCACCTTGGCCAGGCTTTACACCGGATTTATTGTCCATCGTATTGGTAACCGCAACGCAGGCTAACGGCAGTGTGCTGGTTCATCAAAAAATGTTTGAGAGCCGCCTGTTTTTTACAGACAAACTGATTGACATGGGTGCGCAAATAATCTTGTGTGACCCGCACCGCGCTACTGTAATTGGGTTAAACCGACAAAGTCCACTGCGCGGCGTAACGATGACTTCTCCGGACATTCGGGCAGGGGTTTCCTTGCTGATTGCTGCTCTTTCGGCGGAGGGTCAGTCGATTATTCACAACATCGGTCAGATCGACCGGGGGTATCAAGACATAGAAGGAAGGTTAAAAGCATTGGGGGCGAGCATCGAACGGGTCGATTGAATGCCTAAATTGCCTTCATGATTTTAAAAACACTTGCTGGAGTGGTCGCTCTTGGTGCGGCACTATGGTTCTCTACCCCTTCGAATAACGCGCCCGTTAACGGTGCCGATGGCATTGAACGGGTTGTTCCCACAGAACGCGTCGGAACAGGTATTGGGGATACGGCGCCTGAGATTGCACTCTCAAATCCCAAGGGGAAGACGATGAAACTGAGCGAATTGAAAGGCAGCCTGGTGCTCATTGATTTCTGGGCATCTTGGTGCGGGCCGTGCCGAAGGGAAAATCCCAACGTGGTCAACGCCTACAAGAAATACCAAAAAGCGAAGTTCAAAAATGCCGATGGCTTCGAGGTGTTCAGTGTTTCGTTGGATAGCGATGTTGGTCGCTGGGAATCAGCAATCAAACAGGATGATCTGTCCTGGAAATGGCACGTATCGGACTTGAAACGATGGCAAAGTGAAGCTGCCGGATTGTACGGAGTAAATTCCATACCGATGAGCTTTCTCGTGGATGAAAACGGTGTGATCGTAGCGAAGAATTTGCGCGGTTTTGAGTTGCACCGCAAAATCGATGAACACGTCGCGTCCTTCTGAATGGAACCACTCTACCTGACAGGATGTCGGCATTCGGGGTCTTGGCATCGGATTTGACTATGAAAGGGAAAATCACGAGATAAACCATGGATATGAATACGTCAAAAGTGGACGAAGCGGCAGCCAATGCCACAGAAGAAGCCCCGGTCAATGCACCAACTTCCGAAACGGAGCAAAATTCTGCTGAAGAAAATGCAAGCAGCGATGAGCGGGAGGGCAGCGACGAGGCTGACACGGCGGCTGACACACCTGCGTCTGAATCCACAGAGGAACAGACGGATTGGCAGGACCGGTACATGAGGCTGTATGCCGAGTTTGATAATTTTCGAAAGCGCACGATGCGCGAGCGGGTGGACTTGATTCGGAATGCTTCCAAGGATGTCTTGGAGAAAATGCTCCCGATTGTGGATGATTTCGCGCGGGCTGAAGCAGCGGCTGAATCACAAGACATGGCAGGCTTGAAGGAAGGGCAGCAATTGATCTACACCAAGCTTCAGCAAACGCTCAAGTCCCAAGGGGTGGAACAGATGGGAGTCAAAGTGGGAGATGCATTCGATGTTGACCTCCACGAGGCGATCACGCGCATACCTGCTCCTGAACTCTCTGGAAAAGTGGTGGATGTGGTGGAGTCAGGATATAAATTAAACGACACCGTTATTCGCTATGCGAAAGTGGTCGTCGGAGAATAAGAGATTGATTAAGAGATTGATATGGCGAAGCGCGACTATTACGAAATCTTGGGCGTTGACCGGAAATCCTCCGGTTCGGACATCAAGAAGGCTTATCGAAAGTTAGCCCTAAAGCACCACCCGGATAAGAATCCAGGTGACGAAAAGGCCGAAGAAAAGTTCAAGGAAGCAGCCGAGGCCTATGAGGTACTCCAGGACGACCAAAAGCGCGCTCAATACGATCGGTTTGGTCATGAAGGAATGCGGGGTGGACCCGGAGGTGCGGGCTTCGGGGGGATGGATATGGACGACATATTTAGTCAGTTTGGCGACATTTTTGGAGGGGCATTTGGAGGAGCAGGAGGAGCCCGTGGAGGCGGAGGTGGTCGACGCCGTCGCATGAAAGGATCCAACCTCCGAATCAAAGTAAAATTGACCCTCGAGGAAATTGCCGAAGGCGTGGAGAAGAAGGTTAAGGTATTTAAGCAGGTTCAAGCGGAAGGCGCCGAATACAGCGATTGTCAAACATGCGGAGGGACGGGCCAGGTTCGGCGCGTGCAGAACACGATTTTGGGACAAATGCAAACCGCTTCAACATGCCCTCAATGTCAGGGCAGCGGTCAATCAGTGAAGAAACGTCCATCCGGTTCGGATGAATGGGGAATGGTTCGGAAGGAAGCAGTGGTCTCCATTGAAATTCCGGCGGGAGTCGAGGACGGGATGCAGTTGAGTGTTCGAGGCGAAGGAAATGGCGCTCCGATGGGCGGTGTACCCGGGGATTTATTGGTTGTGATTGAAGCGATTCCCCATGAAACCCTTCAGCGCAACGGAAAAAACCTTCATTACGACCTGTACATCCCTTTTACCGATGCGGCGCTCGGTGCACAGGCGGAGGTGCCTTTGGTCGGTAGTAAAGCGAAGATTACCATTGATGCAGGGACCCAAAGCGGACGCATTGTTCGCTTGCGAGGCAAAGGAATACCTGCGGTTGACAGCTATGGAAGTGGGGACTTGTTGGTGAATATCAATGTATGGACACCCAAGAATCTGACAGAAGCGGAACGTGAATTGCTGGAAAAGCTTCGCGGATCCGAGAACTTTCAACCCGATGCGAATCATCAGGAGAAAGGCTTTTTTGATAAAGTTCGGGACATGTTCACTTGATGGTTAATTTGGTGCCATGCGCGATTTACCAGCATTAAATATTGCTGACATCGAAAAGTCCTTTGGTGCCCAGTGCGCATTGGATGGAGTTGGATTTCAGGTGCCACAAAGAGGTGTTTTTGGACTGCTTGGCCCGAATGGCGCAGGCAAAACAACCTTGCTTCGGATGCTCAATGGCATCACCGCACCCGATCGAGGTTCGATTTCCTTCTTTGGTGAACCCATAAGTCGGGAGCACTTGAAGTCCATCGGGTATTTACCCGAGGAGCGAGGCCTATACAAATCCATGAGAGTGGGTGAGCAGGCAATGTATTTCGCGCAACTGAGGGGAATGAATAAAACAGATGCGCGTTCAAAGCTTCGGCATTGGTTTGAACGCTTGGAAGTAGATGGTTGGTGGAATAAAGAGGTGAGCGAAGTTTCCAAAGGAATGGCGCAGAAAATCCAGTTCATCCTTTCCGTATTGCATGAACCGAAGCTTTTGATTTTGGATGAGCCTTTGAGTGGGTTTGATCCCATCAATGCTCAACGCGTGCGTGATGTCATCGCAGATTTAAAGGCCCAAGGAAACACAACGATTTTATTGTCCACCCACGATATGGGCAGCGTCGAAGAGATGTGCGATCAAGTGGCGTTGTTGAATCACGGCAAACTCGTGCTGCATGGCGCGGTCCCAGAATTGCGCGAGGCGGCGAGGGATGGGCGTGTGGAGGTGACCTTTCGAGATACAGTGATGGAATTTACCGTGGCGTTGGGAGCGAGTGCCGAACTGATTCGCATCGAGGAGGAGGCCACCGTTACCGGCGAGCGCCGTGCTTTGTTGCGCTTGCGAGATGGGACGGATCAAGCCGAATGGCTGCATTGGATTTCAGGACAAGTGAAGCTCACATCGTGTGCGCTTTGGCAGCCAGGAATGCGAGAAATATTCATCCAGGCTGTTGAACATCAAGGAACGGACGAATCATGAATCGGTTGAGGCTCATTATTTTTCGTGAATGGTACACCCGGGTGAGGCGCAGAGCCTTCATCCTTGGAACGCTGCTCGTCCCCATTCTCATGGCGATATTGGTAGGTTTTGGCGTGTGGATGGAGCGGGCACAAATGGAGGAGAACAAAGTTTTGGTGGCAGATTTATCTGGACTCATCAGTTATTGGGATGAAGCCCGTGAAGCATGGGTTCCTGCCTGTCCGGATTGTTTCCCAGAGCGAAGTCATTTGGAGTACCGTTTCGCCGAGGAGGCCCTTTCAGATGATGATTTTTTGGCGTCAGATTACACGCTTATGGTGCTGTTCGACGACGGAATTCTACAACATCAAACAGCGAAATACTTCTACGATAAATCGCCGGCTTTGAGCACGGAAAGTGCTGTGGAGAATGATCTTTCGTCGGCCATCGAACGGTTTAAGGTAAAGGAAGAATTGGCGCTGAATTACGAAGCGTACAAGCGACTCAAGACCAACGTGCGTTTGGTTGGAGAAGATGTGGTGACCAAGGATGGGAACGCGACAGGGCGCACGTTGATTGGTTTCATATTCAGCTTTTTCATGTTCATCCAGATCATGGTCTATGGCATGCATGTGATGCGGGGTGTCATTGAGGAAAAAGCCAATCGAATTGTGGAGGTGGTCATCAGCGTGGTAAAGCCGATTGAATTGATGGCGGGCAAGATCATTGGAATTGGCTTGGTTGGAGTGACTCAAGTCCTGGCCTTGACGTTGCTTGGATACATTGTATTTCAGGTTGGCGGCATCTCACTTGAGGCTTCAGGCCTATTGACAGCGGCGTCCAATGAAGGATTGGAATTGGATTTTGAGACGTGGATCGCATCGAACGATTCGTTGGGTTTTTTGCTTGATGTGAATTGGCCCTTGATGATTTTTGCTTCGTTGATTTATTTCGTTGCGGGATTTTTTATGTACGCTTCGCTCTTCGCTGCGATTGGCTCCGCAGTGGACCAGGAATCGGATGCACAGTACTTGATGATTCCGGCGATGTTGCCCTTGTTGGCTTCCTACATCGTCGCGGCCATGGCCTTGGAAAACCCGGAAGGACAGGTCGCGGTTATTGGGTCGTATATCCCGCTCACGGCTCCCATTCTGATGTTGATTCGGTTGCCGCTTGGTGTGGAATGGTGGGAATTAACAGGGTCCATTATTGGAGTAGTGGTCACAGCGTATGTGCTGGTGCGTCTTTCTGCTCGAATCTTTCGGACGGGAATTTTGATGCACGGAAAAAAGGTTACGTTTCGGGAATTGGGGCGATGGTTGCGCCACGATTGAAGCCATGAAGGAAGCGCTCCCGGACAACCCATCGCCCTCGATTAGAACCGCTGTCGTAGATTGTGGTACCAACATGTTTTCCATGTTGATTGCCGATGTAAGTCCATCGGGATGGGAGTCGAAATTCATCTTAAGGCGACCGGTATTTCTGGGTCAAGGGGGATTTCAAAGCCGGATCATCGTGCCGGATCGGTTTGCCCGGGGATTGGATGCGTTGCGTGTACTGCATCAGGCGGCCGTGAACTATGGTGTAGAGAAGGTACGCGTAGTCGGAACCAGCGCCTTGCGGGATGCGATGAATGGCGAGGTGTTCGTCAAGAGTGTGGAGGAGGCACTTAATTGGAAATTGGAAATCATCGATGGTGAGCAAGAGGCCAGGTGGATTAATCAAGGTGTTGCGTTGACCTTGACGGCGAAAGAATCTTCAGCACTCGTCATGGACATCGGCGGGGGAAGTGTGGAATTCATTCTCACGAACCGGGAACCGGGAGGCCAGTGGGCCGTCCAAGATTTGGTGAGCTTGAATGTTGGTGTAGCTCGCCTTGCAGAGTTTGGGAAGCCAGCTGATCCTTTGACTGCCGCGGGTGAAGAGCGTTACCGCGAATTTCTTGAAGATGCAATGGCCCCGGTGCGGAGGATGATTGCGGCCCATTCGCCGGTTGCGCTGGTCGGCAGCAGCGGCTCTTTTGATACCTTTTCGGAAATGATCAACGGACCGGTGCCCCGGGATCTGAGTGTCAATCCAACCCAGATTCAATCCATCGATTCAGCCGCCTGGAAGTCTCTGCACCATCAATTAATTGAAACACCAGTCCAAGGCCGATTGAAGCTGCAAGGCATGGCACCTGACCGCGCTCGAATGATTCCCCTGTCGAGCATGCTGGTGAATCACGTTTGGGGACTTTTTCCTGCCCAGGCGCGCCTAATTCGGTCGCCTTTTGCGATGCGAGAAGGCATCATGAATGAAATTTGGCAACATCTTTGCACTCGGATGACCCAAGAATAAGCCCGCATAAAAATGAAAGCCACGAAGCCATCGCCCAAACTACTCATCATTGATGACGAGGCGCCCATCCGGACCAGTTTGCGCGAAATATTGGAGTACGAGAACTTCCTTGTTTCTGAGGCGGAGGATGGTGCTGAAGGGGTGAAGCTTGCGAGTAAGTTCGCCTTCGACGTGATTTTCTGTGACATCAAGATGCCCAAAATGGACGGGCTGGAAGTTTTGGAGATCTTGGTCGAAAAGGGAGTTCAATCTCGGATCATTATGATCAGTGGCCATGGAACAGTTGAAACTGCAGTTCAGGCCATCAAGCAAGGAGCTTTTGACTTTATTCAGAAGCCGCTCGATTTGAATCGTATCCTGCTCACGGTCCGGCACGCCTTGGACCAAGGCCACCTCGAAAAAGAAACAGAACGGCTTTCACGGCAGGTTCATTCCGAGCGATCCACGGCCATTGTGGGCGAATCGAATGAAATACGCGGCATTGTAGAGATGATTTGCACCGTGGCACCATCCGATGCACGCGTGCTAATTACGGGGGCCAATGGCACAGGCAAAGAATTGGTCGCCCGCCAGTTGCACGAGCTCAGTGAACGGCACGACCAGCCATTCATCGAAGTGAATTGCGCGGCCATTCCCTCTGAATTAATTGAGAGCGAATTATTTGGTCACGAGAAGGGAGCCTTTACCAGTGCCGTCAAGCAGCGGAAGGGAAAGTTCGAACAAGCCGAAGGGGGTACGTTATTTCTCGATGAGGTGGGTGACATGAGCCCTTCAGCCCAAGCGAAAGTGCTTCGCGCTTTGCAAGAAAGCCGGATTTCTCGGGTAGGTGGAGAAAAGGAGATTGAAGTCAATGTTCGGGTCGTAGCTGCGACAAATAAAAACCTTCGAGATGAAATCGATAGCGGAAATTTTCGGGAAGATTTGTTTCACCGGCTAGCCGTCATCCCCGTCCATGTTCCTTCCTTGAATGAGCGCCGAAGTGACATTCCTCTTTTGACGGAGCATTTTTTAAAAATCATTTGCGACCAGCACGGAAAAGTTCAGATGGACGTTACCTCAGGGGCGATGGAGGCACTCCAATCAGCTAATTGGACTGGGAATATTCGCGAATTGCGCAATGTAATCGAGCGGTTGGTCATCCTCACTCCCAAGGGAGAAGCGATCAATGAAGATGTAGTTCGTCGGTTTGGAGGGTTGACGGTGTCCAAGCAATAAATACCGTAAATCACTCAATTCGCGGCCTTTGGAAGGCAACCTATGTCAAAAGTACACGTCTTTAGGGTGAACACAACGTGATTACCATGGCAGAATATTCAGTTTTGGGACTCGAAATGAGCGGTGCGATGACATCGGCAGTTATTTTCCTCAGCATTATTGCGCTAGGTGCCAACGCCAAACTCTTCATCAAATGCGATCAACCGGTCTGGGCCGCCTTAATCCCAGGCTACAACGTGGTCGTTGCGATGCGCATCTTGGGAAGACCGGATCAGCATGCTGTGCTGTTTTTAATTCCTGTATTCAACATTTATTTCTTTCTCCGCACAGTGATTGAATTGGCTCAAGCATTCGGAAAGCGAACTAATACAGATTATGCTTTAGCAATGGTGTTCAACGTTTTCTATGTGTTGAACCTCAGCTTAGCTTACCAAGAGGAGTACGTAGGGCCGGTGTACGGACAAGAAAAGAAAACGGCATCCAACCTTCAAGCTGCGTAAACTCATATGGAGCGGTGAAGTAGGAATCGGATTTTGAAATCCATAAAAAAAGCGCCCAGAAGGCGCTTTTTTTATTTGCAGGGGATTGATCCAGGTCCACTGGCCCCTGCTATTCAACGAGATTTTTGGCCGCCTCTAAGGCTTTTTCGATTCCCGAGGCATCTTTTCCCCCAGCAGTTGCAAAAAATGGTTGTCCCCCACCTCCACCTTGGATGTGTTTCGCCAGCTCCCGCACGATACCTCCAGCGTTCATTTTGCCTGATGAAACAAGGTCGTCGCTTATGGCGACGGTCAGGGTTGGTTTTCCTCCTGCACGCGAAGCAATCACTCCGAAGAATGGAGCCTGCTCTTTCTTCAGTTGGAAAGCGATGTCTTTAATAGCGCCAGTATCCAATGGCAGTTCACCAATGAAGGTGTTGATGCCATTTCGCGCGACCAAATTTTGGGAAAGGTCGGATTTTGTGGCTGCAGCTTCCTTGTGTTTGAAGGCTTCCATCTCTTTTTGAAGAGCAGCATGCTTTGTCAGTACATCCTCCAGGGCTTTACCAACATCTGCAGGTGATTTCAGCAGAGATTTAATCTGATTGAGCGTTTTGCGGTCGGCGTCGCTCGCTTCAAGAGCGCTGCCTCCCGTAATAGCTTCTATTCTGCGAACGCCCGATGCGACAGCAGTTTCTTGTGTGATCCGGAAGAGGCCCAATGATCCTGTTGCTGGGGCGTGGGTGCCTCCGCACAGTTCCTTCGATGTATCAAATTCAATCATGCGGACTTCGTCACCGTACTTTTCACCGAACAGCATCATGGCGCCACTCGCCTTGGCTTCGTCCATGGTGATACTCCGGTGTTCGACCAACGGATGATTGGCGAGGATTCTTTGATTCACTTGCGCTTCTACGGTTTGCAATTCCTCGTCGGTCATTTTAGCAAAGTGGGAGAAATCAAACCGCAAGGCATCTGCTTTGACCAAAGAACCTTTTTGTTCTACATGGGTGCCTAAAACATCGCGAAGGGCTTCGTGCAATAAATGGGTGGCGGTGTGATTGCGTTGGGTGTTTGCCCGGCGGTCCGAAGCTACTTTGGCGTGAAACGAGGCGTGCACGTCAGCCGGCAATTCGTTGCCAAAATGGACCACCAGGTTGTTTTCTTTTTTGGTGTCAAAAATTGCAACCGGCTTAGTATTCTTGCCGCTTTCTCCGCTTGACGGTGTCAACGTGCCCGTATCTCCGACCTGCCCACCGCCTTCAGGGTAAAAAGGAGTGGTATCCAGAACGAATTGGTAGAATTTCTTGTTTTTGGACGCTACTTCCCGATAGCGTAGGATGCGACACGTGGACTCGAGCGTATCGTAGCCAACAAAGACACTCGCTTGTTCTTCGTGCACATTGACCCAATCGTCTGCGCTGAGCTTACCAGCTGCTCGGCTGCGCGCCTTTGTTGCTGCCATGGCAACGTCAAATCCAGGTTCGTCGATGGAGACACCAAGCTCTCCGGCCATCAAGGCCGTCAAATCCAATGGGAACCCGAAGGTATCATAGAGTTCAAACACCACATCTCCGGGAAGCTGTTTTGTGCTTTTGAACTCCTCCAGACGCACTTCCAGACGCTCGATACCTTTGGACAAGGTGCGCAGAAACGACTCTTCTTCCTCGTGGATGACCCGTTGAATTAAATCACGTTGGGCAATTAATTCAGGAAAGGCTTCGCCCATCTGGTTGGAAAGTGTTGGGACCAACGCGTGCATAAAGGGATCTTGCAAGTCTAAAAAGGAATAGCCGTAACGGATGGCGCGCCGCAGGATGCGCCGGATGACGTATCCCGAGCCTGTGTTGGAAGGCAATTGACCGTCGGCAATGCTGAATGCGACAGCGCGAATGTGATCCGAAATGACGCGAAATGCGATGTCAGCCTTTGAATCCGTTCGGCTGTAAGTTTTCCCACTGAGTTGCGCCACCTGCTCGAGCAATGGCTGGAACACGTCTGTATCGTAGTTGGACTTCTTGCCTTGAAGCGCCATGGCGAGTCGCTCAAACCCCATACCGGTATCAATGTGCTTGTTAGGCAAGGGAATCAGTGACCCGTCCGCCATGCGGTTAAATTGCATGAAGACAAGATTCCAAATTTCCACGACGTGAGGGTGGTCTGCGTTGACCAGATCTTTTCCAGGAACTTCCGCTTTTTCCTTCGGGTCGCGTAAATCAATGTGAATCTCAGAACAGGGTCCGCAGGGCCCGGTCTCGCCCATTTCCCAGAAGTTGTCTTTTTTAGAAGCCAGTAAAATCCGGTCTTTGGGAACCCATTGAGACCAAATTTGAGCGGCTTCCGTGTCAGCCTCCAAACCGTCGGACTCGTCACCTTCAAAAACGGTAACGTACAGGTTCTCCGGTTCGAGTTGGTAAACTTTGGTCAACAATTCCCATGCCCAATCGATGGCCTCTTGCTTGAAATAATCCCCGAAAGACCAGTTGCCCAGCATTTCAAACATCGTATGGTGGTAGGTGTCTACTCCGACTTCTTCTAGGTCGTTGTGTTTGCCGCTGACGCGCAGACATTTTTGAGTGTCGGCTATGCGTGGATGGACGATCGGACTGTTGCCCAAAAACAAATCCTTGAACGGATTCATCCCGGCATTGTTGAACATCAGCGTGGGGTCGTCTTTGATGACCATGGGAGCTGACGGCACAATTTCATGGCGCTTCGATGCAAAAAACTCAAGGAAACGTTCGCGAATCAATTTGGATTCCATGGGGTGCAAGGGTTAGGCGAGGATCGCTAGGGGTTATTCACTGCAAAAATCTATAAAACACCGAGCAATCCCGCGGGTGATGAGAATTAAAATTGCACATTTGCATCGCAATGGCGAAACGATTTCATAAACATCAGTACAACGAGGGCAAGTTGAGGATGGAAGAAATCCCCTTCGACCTGAGGGACTATGTGCTCTTTGCAGTAAAACGCTTAGCCGTGTTCGGGGTGATATCTGGCGGAAGTGTCTTCTTGTTTGACTCTTATTTTGAAAGCCCAACCGACCGCTCTCAGCGACGAGAAATAGCATTTCTCGAAGATAGATTGGCCAAAATCGATGAAGAAATGACGAACATGTCCGTCATCCTTTCTGACATTTCCGAAAGAGATGATGCGATCTATCGATCCATTTTTGGTGTAGAATCTTACCCGAGCCATTTGCGTAATCCAGGAATAGGGGGGGCAGATCGTCAGCGATCCCTGCGTGGTTTTGATCACTCGCAAGCGGTAATTTCTTCTCAGGAACGGTTGGCTGAATTGCAGCGAAAACTTGTAGCGCAGAGCAGATCCTTTGAAGAGGTGTTGGATTTGGCAAAAAGCCAAACTGAATTACTGAAGTCGATTCCGGCCATCCAGCCCATTAGAAATGAGGAGTTGAGGCGCATGGCAAGTGGCTACGGGTTTCGAATTCACCCGATTTACAAAGTCCGAAAAATGCACTACGGCATGGATTTTTCTGCTCCAACGGGCACCGAGATTTTTGCAACAGGAGACGGTGAGGTGGTTTTGGCGAAGCGTACCTGGAACGGTTTCGGTTTACACGTGATTATTCGCCACGGTTTCGGCTATGAGACGCTTTATGCCCACATGAGTAAAATCATGGTGCGGAAAGGACAAAAACTTAAACGCGGTGATATCATTGGACTGGTGGGGTCGACTGGAACTTCGGTAGCGCCTCATTTGCATTATGAGGTGCACAAAGACGGGAGAAAGGTGAATCCGGCACAGTACTATTTTAATGACCTAACTCCTGCGCAATACGAAGAGATGCTCTTGCAATCTGCCAGTTCGAATCAGTCATTCGATTGATTTGAAAAGGTTTTTTAGCGGGTTATGTGGTTCATTGTGACTGGTTTACCATTTTCTCACTTATCTTACCCATCAAACGCATTAGCTTTTTTGACATGCCTTTGAACAAGCCCATTGAAAAACGGTATTTTTCGATCACAGAAGTGGCGAAAGAATTGGGTTTAAATGCCTCGCAATTGAGGTATTGGGAGAAGGAATTTGCAGTGCTCAAGCCTCGAACCAATGCGCGAGGAAAGCGTTTTTACACCGAGTCAGACCGGGAAATTATTCAACAGATCTCTTGGCTCGTGAAGGACCAGGGCTATACCATTGATGGGGCCCGCAAAGCCATGAAGAAAAGAAAGGATGTCGCATTGGCAATGAGCGAAGAGGCGGGCCATGCGGAATCCAAGGCTGTCGATGCGGCAGCTCTTTTGGAGAGGCTCCAGGCTGTGCGGGAGAAGTTGATGGAGTGGGATCAGCAACTGGGCTAATCACATCTGACCGGAGAAGCTTTTACTGCGGAGTTTCTTGTCGGGCTTTCCAATGCAAACCAGGCGTGAGGTGATTTTTAACGTAATCCTCTATGGCATCTTCTAATGACCGAAAAGGTTGGTCGTACCCAATGCTCCTCAGCTTTGACATGTCGGCTTCAGTGAAGTATTGGTAAGTGTCCCGAATATCTTCTGGTGTATCGATGAACGAGATGTTGGGCTCTTTGTCCATTGCGGCAAAGGTGGCTCTCGCCAAATCCAAAAAGGTTCGTGCTTCTCCGGTGCCGAGGTTGTAAAGTCCGTTTGAAGCTGGTAATCGATGATGCATCAAAAAGAGACAGACATCGACCAGGTCTTTTACGTAGACGAAATCACGTGTTTGGCCTCCGTCAACATAATCCTCGCGGTGGGACCGGAACAATTTCATAGCTCCAGTGGCATTGACTTGGTTGAATGTGTGGAACACAACACTGGCCATGCGTCCTTTGTGAAACTCATTGGGGCCGAAGACATTGAAGAACTTGAGGCCCGTCCAAAAATAGGGAGCGTTTCCTTCTTCCGCCTGAGCGAGGGCCCATTGGTCAAAATTGTTTTTGGAAACGCCGTAGGGATTCAGAGGCTGCAAGCGCTCAACACAAGCGTGATCATCGCGGTACCCGTGCTCACCTCCACCATACGTTGCGGCCGATGATGCATAAACCAATGGGAGACCGTATGCGACGCAGGCATTCCAAATCTGCTGGCTGTAAGCCTCGTTGAGCTCGTCAAAAATGGCCTTGTTTTGCTCTGTGGTGTCTGTTCGAGCACCCAGATGGAAGATGAATTGAACCTGGCTTTCATTTTCAGCAAGCCAATCAATGAAGTCGGCACGATCCACTTTTGCCGCACACTTCACGCCTTCATGGTTCGCGATTTTGTCCGGGCGGCTGAAGTCATCGACGAGAACCAAATCGAAAAATCGTGCTTCGTTGAGGCGGGCGGCGAGGGCACTGCCGATGAATCCAGCGGCTCCTGTGATTGCAATCATGGTGTAAAGGTAAGAAAGCGGCTTCGCGTATCTTTGTCATTGATTCCGATGAAAGAAGTTACCATCACCCGTCGCGCCCGATTCAATGCCGCCCACAAACTCTGGAATGAGCAGTGGGATGCCGACAAAAACTTTGAAGTGTTTGGCAAGTGTGCCAACCCCAATTGGCACGGTCACAATTACGAAGTGTATGTGACTGTGCGAGGAGCAATTGATGAGGATACCGGGTATTTCATCAACTTTACGGACCTCAAGGCCATCATCCGATCTTACGTGGAGGAGCCATTGGATCACAAGAATTTAAACATGGACGTGCCATGGCTCAAGGGCAAACAGACGTCCGTAGAGAATTTGGTGATTGGAATTTGGGAACAACTTGAACCAATCATCAGTCAGAATGGTTGTACACTTGAACGCGTACGCGTGTTCGAGACTGAAAACAATTACGCAGATTATTACGGAGCTTCTTGATGGCGATTTACGAAAGAAAAGATATTTGGGACGAAGAGGCCGTCAACGATCTGACAGGATCCTTCGCTGCAATCTTGAGCCGCATTGGGGAAGACCCTCAGCGTGAGGGCTTACTCAAGACGCCAGAACGTGCAGCCAAAGCCATGGCGGTGTTAACCTCAGGCAACGGAGTGAACCCCTCGGAAATCCTCCGAAGTGCGCTCTTCACCGAGCCCAGCGATGAGATGGTGTTGGTGCGTGATATTGAGGTGTACAGTTTATGTGAGCACCATATGCTGCCGTTTTTTGGCAAAGCGCATGTCGCCTACATTCCCAACGGTAAAATTGTCGGGTTGAGCAAGATCCCCCGAGTGGTCGATGCCTTCTCGCGCCGATTGCAGGTACAAGAGCGGCTGACGGAACAAGTGCGAGACTGCATCCAAGAAACCTTGGGTGCTAAAGGCGTGGCAGTGGTGATGGAGGCTCGGCATTTATGCATGCAGATGCGGGGAGTGGAAAAGCAAAACACCATCACAACGACCAGTGCGTTCACCGGCTTGTTCTTGAAAGATTCCAAAACCCGGGAAGAATTTATGCGCTTGGCCATTGGTTCGATGTACGGTCGAGGCTAAAGTTTCATTGGTCAAAGGATTTTTTGGCAATCCCCACTCCTTGAGATTAGGGAGAATATTCGCAACTTTGCACCATGAATGAATTTGATGCTCCCCGAATCGTGGACGATGCCCTGATCCAGGACGAGTCCGTTATCTCTCGGTTTATTGCGAATGTGTTCAGCTGGATGGTGGCTGGATTGGTGATGACCGCTACAGCGGCCTATTACACGGTCGAGTCCGGCTTTATTGGTCAACTCTTCAACTCAGAAACAGGAGGCATGAGTGGGCTGGGCTGGGGTGTCATGCTCGCACCTCTTGGTTTTATTCTGGCGATGAATTTGGGATTTCAGCGATGGTCTTCGACAGCTTTGACGTTGCTCTTTTTGACATTCAGTGGGGTAATGGGGATGTCACTGAGTAGCATTTTTTTGGTGTACACGATGTCGAGCATCGCACAGGTCTTTGTGATTACCGCTGCAACATTTGCGGTGATGGCGGTTGTGGGCTACACGACACAAACCGACCTCACTCGCTTTGGGAGTTTGTTGATGATGGCGCTGATTGGCATCATCATCGCGAGCTTTGTGAATTGGTTCATCGGTTCGGCCTCCTTGGATTACATCATTAGCATTGGAGGTGTGCTCATTTTTACGGGACTGATTGCATACGACACCCAAAAACTAAAGCGCATTGCAGCTGGCGTTGAATACGGTTCAGAGACTGCTTCTAAGTTGGCCATACTGGGCGCGACGAGTCTTTATTTGGATTTCGTGAACCTCTTCTTGTTTCTCCTTCGTTTGCTGGGTCGACGCAACTGATCACAATGAAGCTATGATTGAGGTGTCGACGAACATCAAAAAAGCCCGCAATTCGCGGGCTTTTTTGATGGTAAACGTCAAACGAGCTTATTGAATCATGATGCGCTGGCTCCATAAACGGCCCGATGAAGTGCGCAGAGAAAGCAAATAGGCACCGGCTGCATGGCGCTCTGCGTTCATGAACAATTTGTGGGTTCCAGCCGATAACCAACCGCTATGAAGGAGCTCAACTGTCTCGCCTAGCGCATTGAGGAGAACAAGTTCGACGTGCGTGCCGCGCTGCAGATCGATTGGAATGCAGGTGATGGCTTGGGCGGGGTTGGGAAATGCCTGGAGCAGCGGGGAAACTTCAAATTCTCCGATTCCAACGGTTGGGTCAAACACATCAAAGTTCCACCATCCTTCTGGGGCCGGCATAGGGCGTGTCCCCATTTTTCCGGAATTGGCTTCGGCCTGCACATAATAATACAAGGTGGTGCCTTGCGGATGGGCAGGTATGTTGGCGGTCCAGTTGCCTTCCTCATCCAAAGTGGTCATGGTAACGGAGTTCCAGTTGCCGCTCAATTCTGCACTCCAGTGAAGCGTGGCTGATGCAATGTCGCTGCGGTGACTGATGTAGGCTTCTACGGGGTAGTCATTCTGATCATCTTCCGTATCAGGGAGAGGAAGGTGGCTAATGATCAACGGATCTTCCACGCCCACGGTATGCGTGATGCAGTGAATCGCCCCGCTCAAAGAAATGATCGCCGAGCCATTGTTGTCGCAATCGATGCCCACGATTTCATAGCCGGGGAGCGCTTCTTCGTAGATGTGAATGGCCGTGGTATCGTATTCGGTGTAATACGTGGGGAGCAGGACGGTGTTGTTGACAAAGACCGAGTTGGTGTAGGTCAAGTACCATCCGTTCTGATCGGGGTATCCACCCCCAGCGCCTTGCTCTGGTGGGCTTGGAATGCGAATAACGTCGAATGGAGTGCCCCACCGCGTGGTGTAATTGGACAAGACATATTCCATGTTCGCGTTGATTTGAGGTCCGTCGGCAACGCCTTCAGGATACTCAGCTACCAGCAGCGTGCTCTCATCGAGGAGCTTCATGTGCATGTCGATGTGGTGAATGCCGTCAAATGGCAAATTGGGCATTTTGATGTAGGTGTCGACTCCGTGGAAATCACTGATGATCTGGTTGATTTCATCTTCGGTGTGGTCTGGAAAATCAGTCCACCACGTGCTTCCGCCGTCGTTTTCTTCCTGAACCAATTCCGAGGCGAATGCCGTTCCGAACCCATCCGACATCCAGTTCCCTCCCGTGTTCATTAGGTTCGTAGGTTCAGCTGTTGTGCTGTAGAGGTCAATGCCCATTGCTTCTCCCAAGACGTCTGGGATTGCATCATCTTCAGGTCGGGGTCGGTTGTACAACCAATCGACGAGGATTCGGTCGTCATTCCAACTTCCATAGACGGTATTGGCACCATAATCGCGGATCCAAATCGTATTGTATTCCGCATCGATGATCTGAATGTTTTCTAAGTCCAAGGCGCCGCCGCAGATGGCACTGGTGAGGTAGTCCTCTGCTTCGACAGGATTGTCAGCGAATATGATGACCGTGCATTCTTCCTTGGCTGCGGCGACAATTTGCTTTTGAATGCAGGGAAATGAAGTCCATGAAATGGTGAGCGCCTCGACTTCTTCCCATTCCGCGGCTGTCCGAAGCGAGTCAAAAGGCGGAGGGGTTTCAATTCCGCGGGATTGAAGGGGCTCAAAACCGTTGCGCTCGACGTATTGTCGCTCGGCGCGTCCCAATTCATGTGGCCACGTGATATGCTGTGCAGGAGATAAAACGCTGAAAAAAAGAGCGAAAATGCTCAAAAGTAGCTGTTGGATGGTCAATTTCATGGTGCAGTGGTTTCCGACAAAATTAAGGTATGCTTCAAGGCGCTGATTCTTCCAAGAGTCGAAAAAGCAATTGGGGTTCGATGGCATGTCCACCTTCAAAGGAATGCGTTCGGTGATCAATGGATTTGCCTTGTAAGATCGTCGCTGTATTGTTCATCAATTCAGATCCAAAGAAAGGGTCTTCTGTTCCAAGAGCGATGTCGATGGGCAGTCCGTTCAGCCGCTCCCAACCGGTTTCCCAAGGATAGTCGGGCGGGAAGACACCGGCCCAGAGGATCAATCGTGCGAAAGAGGTCTGTCCCAATGCCGCCCAGCGCGATGCGGTCGCCACGCCTTGCGAAAAACCGAGCAGGACAGGAGGTGAATGGTGGGGTTGGAGTTCGGTCATCAGTTGATCTAGATAGGCGACATAATCGGCGATATCTGATTCTCGGTCCTCTTTGGTCATCCATGAAGCCCCCACCCGGCCATGTGCTCCCTCCAAATAAAATCGGTGCAGCCCCTCTGGAGCGATGACCGCCCATCCGGCTTCTGCGACAGCACTGAATTTTCTCAGGAAAAACTCAGGAAGTTGACCGTACCCATGCAGCGCAATGAGCACGCCTTTTGCCGATTGGATATCCGGACCTAACGTAAAATAACGCGCTGTTTTGGATGTGGTGAACGTGTGCGAACGTAAGCTTCCCTTGGTTACCATGGAATCACAAGTTCAGTGAGGATGCCGCGAGGCACCCAAATGGAATCCGTCGTTTCCAACTCGCCGCCGTTTTTGAAGACGATGTGTCGGTAAGGCAGGTATCGGTCGGCCTCTATGTCGCAGGTGCGCTCCGCATTGACGTCCATCCCCGTATGACTTTCCCACGCATTTGAGCAGGTCGGATACTCGCTTTCGCTGGTGAGGAGCCGGAACTGGATTTGGTCACTGTCGTCTACGGGCGCCGCATTGATTAATTGGATGTGCACCGTCCCACGCGGTGTAGCAGCGATCGAAAGGTTTACTTCATTGGTCCCTATGAAGTCGTCGGGGTTAATCAACTCTGAATGCTCAAACCAGTCTTCCTCAACGAGGTTGATCCGATAATCCAGCGCATTCGATCGATCAAATAGAAACGCTGCCACGCCCATTTCATTGGTTGTTGCAGAGCCTACCGATTGATAGTTTCCATTTAAAACGCCATTTTGAAGTAAGCGTTGTTCGAGCTCCAAGTCCATTTCATTGAGCATCGTATCATCGTATGCGTGAAGCACTTCTGCATTCAGGGTCAACGTTGAATCGGGCTCTCGTTTGCAGCCTGAGCTGCCAATAGCGAGTGCAGCGGCTACCGTACATACCGCCATTCGTTCACGGGTCATATTTCTGAACAACGTCCTCATCCTTCCAATCGTTCAAGTTTGGCGAATTTGAGGAGAAGTTGTTTCTGTCCGGCACTGGGGAAAAAGACCGTTGCTTTTTCATTGGGTGAGGCACCTTCGATTCGCAAGACCTTGCCTTTGCCAAATTTCTCATGCCAAACTTTGGCTCCTTCTGTGATTCCGCCGGATGCCACAGGGGATGGATCCGAAGATGGGTTGGGAGGAGCCAGCGCCACAGGCTTCATTCTTTTTCCCGAGGTTGAAACAGGGGGTGGCGGAGTTGCGGCCTTCTTTTTGAACGGATTGGCTGGTTGCTGCTGACTGGCCGTTTTCTTTGTTGCCATCCGATTAAACGCGTCCGATGCGTTGGATTGGCCCATCTGCTGCCACGATGTCCTTTGGGCGGAGAAGTCTGCTCCTCCCGCAAATGGATTGGGTTTTGCATCCTGGGTGGAAGGCATGATGACGCAATCCGGATTGATTTCTTCAATGAATCGGCTTGGCTCGGCTTGAATCAATTGGCCCCATTTATATCGGGTTAATGCATAGCTGAGTGAACAGGATTGCTTGGCGCGAGTCAAAGCCACATAAAACAACCTGCGCTCTTCCTCGAGGTCGCTGCGTGACTGCAGGGCCATCGTCGACGGGAACAACTCTTCTTCCAGCCCAACGACGAATACGTGTTCAAATTCCAGTCCTTTAGCCGCATGGATGGTCATCAGACTTACTTTGTTGTCGTCTCCATCGTCCTGATCCGCATCCGTTAGGAGCGCGACATCCATCAAGAAATCACCAAGGAAAGCAGTTTCATCGGGGGCATTTTCCCTCGCTTGCTCCACAAACGACTTCATTCCGTTGAGCAATTCTTGCAAGTTGTCGTAGCGAGCGACACCCTCCGGCGTTTTATCCTGGTAAAGGGTGTGCACCAGTCCGGTGTGCTTCGCAATGTGCATGCCCAGGTCATGGGCGTCTTTTTTGTCCATTTCGGCGCGGAATCCGCGGATCATTTGCACAAAGTCTAGCGTCTTTTTGAGCGTCGCACCTTTGATACTCGTTGGTGGCGAAAGGTCATCGGTCAGTAGATCCCAAATACTCACATCGCGTTCAGCGGATTCCACCAACAGGCGGTCCATCGTCGTTTTCCCGATACCACGTGCGGGAAAATTGATGATTCGCTTTAGTGCTTCATCATCGCTTGGGTTGGCTGTCAATCGGAAATACGCGATGAGGTCCTTGATTTCTTTTCGTTGGTAGAACGATAAGCCCCCAAAGATTCGGTAGGGAATGTTGAGTTTGCGAAGGCTTTCCTCAAACGACCGGGATTGTGCATTGGTCCGGTACAAGATGGCCATGTTGGACCAATGCTGCTGCTGCTGGTTATGCAAGTCAAACATTTGCGTCGAAGTCCAGCGCCCTTCTTCATGGTCACTGTAGCAGCGGTGAACGGTAATCCGCTCCCCGTCGCCATTCGCTGTCCAAACTACTTTTTCAATTTGATCCTTGTTATTGGCGATGACGCTGTTTGCTGCGTCCACGATGTACTTCGTGCTCCGGTAATTTTGCTCCAATTTGTACAGGGCGAAATCAGGATAGTCTTTTTTGAAGTTCAGAATATTCTGGATGTTCGCACCACGAAACCCATAAATCGACTGAGCATCATCTCCCACAACGCAGAGGTTTTCTCTGAGCGCAGCCAGTTGTTTGATGATGAGGTACTGAGCAAAGTTGGTGTCTTGGTACTCGTCGACCAAGATGTATTGAAATTTGTGCTGGTATTTCAGGAGTAAATCAGGAAAGTCCCGCAGCAGGACGTTCATTTTAAAAAGCAGGTCATCGAAATCCATGGCCTGAGCGCGGAAGCAGCGGCTTTCATACGCGCGGTAAACTTCTGAGATGCGCGGCCGTCCCGCCTGGTGGTCCTCGGACATGATCTCAGCGTGATCGGCATACCCAGCGGCATCGATTAAATTGTTTTTTGCATTGCTGATTCGCGATTGGATACTGGCAGGTTTGTACACCTTGTCATCGAGGCCTAGTCCCTTCACGATGTCTTTGATCAGCGCTCGACTGTCTTGCGTGTCATAGATGGTGAAGTTGCGCGGGTAATTGATTCGCTCGCACTCGATGCGCAGGATGCGGGCAAAGATGCTGTGGAAGGTTCCCATCCAAATGTTCCGAGCTTCACCGTCTCCGATGACCTTTCCAATCCGCTCCTTCATCTCCCGTGCGGCCTTGTTCGTGAAGGTAAGTGCCAATATGGAAAACGGATCCGTGCCTCCTGCGATGAGGTGGGCAATGCGATAAGTGAGCACACGCGTTTTTCCGGAGCCTGCACCGGCGATGACCATGAGCGGACCATCTTGATGCGTTGCAGCCGCTTTTTGGGCTTCGTTGAGTTCGTTCAAAAATTCCACTATTCGAAGGTACGGAGCGAGGCTAAATCCCGGAGGGTTAAGACGAACTCTTCACCCATATGTTTAAAAGTCGTCGTTTTTCATTCCTATTGGAGGGGGTGTTTTAGGTGCGAACGTCCTGAATTCCAGTTTGTTTTTGATCGGCATGCCCTGATTGCGCTGATTGCTTGAAAAAATGAGGCCTTGGCTATTGCTTTTAAGTGAGAATCTGCTACTTTTGCACCCCCTTTAATGTGGGGAAAAAGTATTTGTACACACGTAAACTGATAGATAGGTCGTATGCCAACCATTCAGCAGCTCATCCGAAAAGGGCGCACAACGAAGACCCAAGCGAGCAAATCCGCCGCTTTGGACTCATGTCCACAACGCCGAGGCGTTTGTGTGCGCGTCTACACAACCACACCCAAGAAGCCGAACTCGGCCATGCGCAAAGTTGCGCGTGTTCGATTGACCAACGGAAACGAGGTCAATGCTTACATCGGCGGCGAAGGGCACAACCTACAAGAACATAGTATCGTGCTTGTGCGCGGAGGCCGTGTGAAAGATTTGCCTGGTGTACGATACCATATTGTACGTGGTGCATTGGACACAGCGGGTGTTGAAGGTCGGACCCAACGGCGTTCGAAGTATGGAACCAAGCGACCTAAAGCCAAGAGTTAATTGTCATGAGAAGGAGAATAGCTAAAAAGCATTTGATCCTGCCGGATCCACGATTCGACAGTGTATTGGTAACGAGCTTCGTCAACAACTTGATGTTGGATGGAAAGAAGAGCGTTGCATTTGACATTTTCTATAAAGCCATGGACACGGTGCAAGAGCGCACCGAAGAGAACGGCTTGGAGGTTTTTCAACGTGCGTTGGAGAACGTGACTCCTGCAGTGGAAGTGCGCAGCCGACGTGTGGGTGGTGCAACTTTCCAAATCCCGCAGCAGATTCGTGATTCCCGCAAGCAAAGTTTGGCCATGAAGTGGCTCATCGGTTTTGCTCGAAAGCGCAACGAGAAATCCATGGCTGACCGTTTGGCGGCTGAAGTTTTGGCCGCTGCCAAAGAGGAGGGTGGAACTTTCAAAAAGAAAGAAGATACGCACCGTATGGCAGAGGCGAATAAGGCATTCTCTCATTTCCGTTTCTGATAATTGCACTGAATACGCATTACAATCATGGCTAAAAGAGACTTAAACTTTACGCGGAATATTGGCATCATGGCTCACGTCGATGCGGGTAAGACCACTACGACGGAGCGTGTATTGTATTACACGGGCATTTCCCACAAGATCGGAGAGGTGCACGATGGTGCGGCTACGATGGATTGGATGGAGCAGGAGCAAGAGCGAGGAATCACCATCACGTCTGCAGCCACGACATGCTTCTGGAATTTCCAGGATGAGCAATACCGAATCAACATCATTGACACACCAGGTCACGTGGACTTTACAGTGGAGGTAGAGCGATCACTCCGTGTTCTCGACGGTGCTGTTGCGTTGTTTTGTGCGGTATCCGGTGTTGAGCCGCAATCCGAGACCAACTGGGGCTTGGCTGATAAGTACAAGGTTCCACGCATTGGGTTCGTGAACAAAATGGACCGCTCAGGTGCGGACTTCTTTAACGTTGTGGGGATGATCAAGGACATGCTGGGTGCACGTCCGGTCCCTTTGCAAGTGCCTATCGGAGCTGAAGACGACTTCAAAGGAGTTGTAGACTTGATTACGAATAAGGCATACATCTGGAGTGAGGAGGACCACGGAATGACGTGGAATGAGGTGCCAATTCCAGACGACTTAGTTGATACGGTTGAAGAGTACCGAGGGCTTTTGATTGAAGCTGCAGCGGAGCAGGATGACAACCTCATGGAGAAATACTTTGAGGATCCGAATAGCCTGACCCCCGACGAAATCATTGAAGCGATTCGTAAAGCGACCATTGGTATGCAGATTACGCCTCTTTTGTGCGGTTCTGCTTTCAAAAACAAGGGCGTGCAGACCATGCTCGATGCGGTTATGATGTACTTGCCTTCTCCTTACGATGTGGAGGCTATTGTGGGTACAGCAGTGGATGACGAAGAAGTAAAGATCGAGCGCAAGCCTGATCCCGATGAACCTTTTGCTGGTTTGGCCTTCAAAATCGCGACGGATCCATTCGTTGGCCGTTTGTGTTTTGTCCGCGCTTACTCCGGACGTCTTCCCGCTGGTTCATACGTCATCAATACTCGGAGTGGAAAGAAAGAACGTATTTCTCGAATTTTCCAAATGCACTCCAACAAGCAGAACCCAATCGACGAGCTCGAAGCTGGGGACATTGGAGCGGTGGTTGGATTTAAGGACATCCGCACAGGCGATACCCTCTGTCAAGAAGGAGCTCCCCTCGTGTTAGAGAGCATGTCCTTCCCTGATCCTGTAATTGGTATTGCAATTGAGCCCAAGTCTCAAGCAGATTTGGACAAGTTGTCCAATGGTCTAGGAAAACTTTCTGAGGAAGACCCTACATTCAATGTGCGTACGGACGAGGAAACAGGCCAGACCGTCATCTCTGGAATGGGTGAGCTCCACCTAGAAGTTCTGGTTGATCGATTGCGTCGGGAGTTTAAAGTAGAGTGCAACCAAGGTGCTCCACAGGTGAATTACAAGGAAGCCATCTTTGGCTCGACGGATCACCGTGAAGTGTATAAGAAGCAATCCGGTGGTCGCGGTAAGTTCGCCGACATCATCGTCAAAATTGGAGCCTCTCCAACACCAGAGGAACCTGGATTGGTCTTCAAGAACTCAGTAAAAGGAGGTAACGTCCCGAAAGAATTCGTTCCATCTGTGCAGAAAGGTTTTGAGGAGGCAATGAAGAATGGAGTGCTCGCTGGTTACCAAATGGACAGCATGTCCGTTGAGTTGATTGACGGTTCATTTCACGCGGTAGATTCGGATCAATTGTCATTCGAATTGGCAGCCAAAATGGCATACCGAAATGCAGTGAAGCAATGCCAACCTAAGATTTTGGAACCCATGATGCAGCTCGAGGTGGTCACACCAGATGAGAACATGGGAGATGTAATCGGTGATTTGAATAAGCGCCGAGCGCTTATTGAAGGAACGGGTGAGCGAAGCGGTAAGACCATCGTAAACGCTAAGGTGCCGTTATCGGAAATGTTTGGCTATGTGACAGATCTTCGAACGCTGACCTCTGGTCGAGCGACGTCTTCGATGTCGTTTAGCCATTACTCACAGGCGCCGAATAGCATTCAAGAAAAAGTGATCGCTGAAGCCCAGGGCCAAAGCTAATATTGACCAAGATGACTCAAAAAATCCGAATCAAACTCAAGTCCTACGATTACAACTTGGTCGATAAGTCAGCCGAGAAAATCGTGAAGACCGTGAAGACGACAGGTGCGGTAATTAGCGGACCAGTTCCGTTGCCAACGCATCAGCGCATTTACACGGTATTGCGATCTCCTCACGTGAACAAGAAGTCACGTGAACAATTCGAATTGAACGCTTACAAGCGGTTGATTGATATATACAGTTCATCTTCAAAGACCGTTGATGCTTTAATGCGCTTGGAATTGCCAAGCGGTGTTGAAGTGGAGATCAAGGTCTGACGAGAACATCATTAACGCGAAACAATAAATCTACAATCATGCCCGGACTCATAGGGAAGAAGTTAGGTATGACCAGCGTCTATAATGCCTCTGGGAAAAATATCCCATGCACTGTTTTAGAAGTTGGTCCTTGCGTAGTGACGCAAGTTCGTACCCTGGAGAAGGATGGCTATCAGGCTGTTCAACTCGGCTTTGGTGAGCGCTCGGAAAAGCGCACATCCAAGGCATTGCAAGGTCACTTTAAGCGCGCCGGTGTCGGCCTCATGCGCAAACTCGTAGAATTCAACGGATTCGCTGAGGAGCACAAAGAGGGCGACCAGCTGAAGATGGAGGACATCTTCAACGAAGGCGAATACGTTTCTGTGATCGGGAAGTCAAAAGGAAAAGGCTTTCAAGGTGTAGTAAAGCGTCACGGTTTTGCAGGTGTCGGTCAAGCGACCCATGGCCAGCACAACCGTTTGCGTGCGCCGGGTTCAATCGGTGCAGCTTCTACGCCTGCTCGTGTCTTCAAAGGCATGCGCATGGCTGGACAAACGGGCAATGCTCGGGTCACCATTGAAAACCTCGAAATCGTGAAAATCCTGCCGGAAGACGGTGTGATGGTCGTGAAGGGAGCGGTTCCTGGACACAAAGGCGCAACTGTTGAAATCCGTAAACCTCAAGCGCGATGAAAATAGATGTATACAACGCAAACGGTTCAAAGACCGACAAGTCGGTGACCTTGAATAAAAGCGTCTTCGGCATTGAGCCCAATGATCACGCGATCTATTTGGACGTGAAACGTTTTCGGGCTGCTCAGCGGCAAGGAACACACGACACGTTGCACAGGGGATTGGTTTCCGGTTCAACGCGTAAGATTAAGAAGCAGAAAGGAACAGGAACGGCTCGTGCCGGATCCATCAAGAATCCTTTGTTCCGAGGTGGTGGAACTACGTTTGGTCCAGAACCACGTGACTACACCCAAAAGCTGAACCACAAGGTGAAGCAATTGGCTCGTCGCAGCGCTCTGAGCTACAAAGCGAAGGAAAAAGCCATCATGGTGGTTGAGGGGCTCAAGATGGAAGCTCCAAAGACCAAGGACTTTGCGGGCTTAATGAATGGTTTGGAAATGGCGAATAACAAGACCTTAATGGTTTTGCCTTCGGCAAATGACAATGTGTTCTTGAGCAGCCGCAACCTCCGGAAGCACCGGGTAATGGTGGCCAGTGACCTGAGCACGTACGACATCATGAATTGTAATACCCTCATCTTCGTGGACGATGCCCACAAGGTGATCGAGGGAATGCTTAAATAAGATTGGCTATGCAACAGATTTTAGTAAAGCCCCTCATCACTGAAAAGATGACCGCCGATACGGAGAAGAACAACGCCTACGGGTTTGTTGTATCCGATGGTGCGAATAAGGTGGAGATAAAGAAAGCGGTTGAAAAGGAGTACGGTGTTACCGTTACTTCGGTTCGGACACTGCGCGTGGATGGTAAGAGCCGTCAACGATTTACAAAAACGGGCATCGTAAAAGGTCGCACCGTTGGATATAAGAAGGCCATCGTGAGTTTGGCCGAAGGAGAATTGATTGACTTCTACGAGAACATCTAAGCACATGGCACTTCGTAAATTCAACCCCATAACACCCGGCACGCGTCACAAAGTTGCGTCGACATTCGACGACATTACTGCTGACAAGCCACACAAGCCGTTGTTGCGACCCCTGAAAAAGTCAGGTGGACGAAACGCGGATGGAAAGATGACGATGCGCTACCGTGGAGGTGGACATAAGCGTCGGTACCGTTTGATTGATTTCAAGCGTGAAAAGCACATGGAAGCGACGGTCTTGACCGTAGAGTACGATCCTAATCGTTCGGCACGCATCTGCTTAGTCGAGTACACCGACGGAGAGAAGCGTTACATTATTGCGCCTCAAGGCCTGAAACCAGGCATGAAGATCAAGAGCGGTAAGGATGCCACTCCGGATGTAGGTCACGCGATGTATTTGTCGGATATTCCGTTGGGAACCGTCATACACAACATTGAATTGTACCCAGGTAAGGGAGCTGCAATGGCGCGAAGTGCAGGATCTTATGCCCAGCTGAACGCGCGAGATGGCAAGTACGCCATCGTTAAGTTGCCCAGTGGCGAGACACGCATGATCCTCGTGACATGCTTAGCCGTCATCGGTTCTGTGAGCAACTCCGAGCACAGCCTGCAAGTTTCCGGAAAAGCCGGTCGCTCGCGCTGGTTAGGTCGTCGACCGCGTGTTCGTGGTGTGGTCATGAATCCTGTTGATCACCCAATGGGTGGTGGTGAAGGGAAGTCCTCTGGTGGGCATCCGCGCTCACGCAACGGTATTCCATCCAAAGGATACAAGACGCGTAACCCGCGCAAGAATAGCTCGAAGTATATCATTGAACGTCGGAAGAAGTAATAGCCATGTCTCGTTCACTTAAGAAACCCCCATTCGTACACTATAAGCTCAACAACCGTGTTGAGGCGATCCAAACGTCGGGCAAAAAGTCCGTCATCAAGACGTGGTCTCGGTCCAGTACCATCACGCCTGATTTCGTTGGATTGACGATAGCAGTACACAACGGCCGACAGTTTATTCCTGTTTACGTAACAGAGAATATGGTCGGACACAAGCTCGGAGAATTTTCACCCACCCGCACCTTCCGTGGTCACGCGGACAAAAGGGACAAGAAGCGATAATCGTCATGGGAAAACGCAAACGACTCGCTGCAGAAGCGCGAAAGGAAGAAATGAAGAGCCTCGCTATTGCGAAGCTCAATAATTGCCCTACGTCTCCCCGGAAGATGCGATTAGTCGCTGACACGGTGCGAGGCAAGGATGTCTTTCAGGCATTAAATATTTTGAAGTTTAGCCCGCAAGAGGCGTCTAATCGATTGGAGAAATTACTCCGATCAGCGATTGCCAATTGGGAAGCGAAAAACGCCGGAGCACGCCCGGAAGAATCAGATTTGATTGTTCGGGAAGTCAAGGTAGACAGTGCGCGAATGCTGAAGCGTTTGCAAACTGCACCTCAAGGACGCGCGCACCGCATTCGCAAGCGCAGCAACCACGTAACCATCATTGTAGACTCCGTTAAGAACTGATTCATGGGACAGAAAACAAATCCGATTGGAAATCGCCTTGGTTTCATCCGTGGATGGGACTCGAACTGGTACGGTGGCAATGACTACAAGGACAAGCTTGTAGAGGATGAGAAAATCCGCGAATACTTGTTGGCTCGATTGCGCAAAGCAAGCGTATCCAACATCATCATTGAGCGCACCTTGAAGTTGGTGACCGTGACCGTAAAATCTGCGCGTCCTGGTGTCATCATTGGTAAGGGCGGACAAGAGGTGGACAAGCTTCGCGAAGAGTTGAAGAAGTTGACGGGCAAAGAAGTTCAGATCAACATTTTTGAGATCAAGCGCCCTGAGTTGGACGCGAAGCTGGTCGCTGAGAGCATTGCTCGTCAAATCGAAGCGCGTATCTCGCATCGACGTGCCATCAAGATGGCCATTGCGGGAACAATGCGACTAGGAGCTGAAGGAATCAAGATTAACATTGCAGGTCGAGTGAATGGTGCGGAAATCGCACGTTCGGAGTCTTACAAGGAAGGTCGAATTCCATTGCACACATTCCGAGCAGACATTGACTACGCGTTGATGGAAGCACACACGACCTACGGACGAATTGGCATCAAGTGCTGGATTTGCCGTGGTGAGATTTACGGCAAGAAGGACTTGTCGCCGATTCCTCCACAAAAGCAATCGAACGATCGCCGAGGCGGCTCAGGCCGTCAGGGTGGTGGTAGTGGTGGTCGCCGTCGTACACGCAACTGATAGAAGAGAAAGGTTATGTTACAGCCGAAAAGAACGAAATTCAGGAAAATGCAGAAGGGGCGGATACGCGGATTGGCGTATCGCGGAAGTACCCTTGCATATGGAACCTTCGGAATCAAAACGTTGGATGAGGGATTCATTACCTCCCGACAAATTGAAGCCGCACGTATCGCCATCAACCGCTACATGAAGCGTGAGGGGCAGGTGTGGATCCGGATTTTTCCAGACAAGCCGATTACATCCAAGCCTGCAGAGGTACGTATGGGTAAAGGTAAAGGAGCTCCCAGCCATTGGGTTGCGCCTGTGCGCCCAGGACGATTGATGTTTGAGGTAGATGGAGTCCCAAAGGAGACTGCCTTAGAAGCCTTGCGACTTGGAGCTCAAAAGCTTCCGGTGAAGTGCAAGTTTGTTGTACGACCAGATTATGCTGAGTGATGATTGAAATGACAGAAATTCGACAGCTCTCTGACTCCGATTTGTTGGAGCGGATTGATGTAGAGCGCGAAGCGCTTGCCAAGTTGCGGTTCAACCACACCGTAGCAGGTTTGGAGGCGACAACTGCTTTGAAAAATAAAAAGCGCGATGTTGCGCGATTATTGACTGAAATGAATGCTCGTAAAACCGCCAACTCATGAGTACTGAAAGCACGACAATTGAGCGCAAGATGCGCAAAGAGCGAGTTGGAACGGTTACGTCCAGCTCCATGAACAAGAGCATCACGGTTACCGTTGAGCGGAAGGAGAAACACGCCAAGTATGGTAAGTTCTTGAAGAAAACGAGCAAGTTTATGGTGCACGATGAGGCAGATACCTGCAACGTTGGGGACACCGTTCGCATCATGGAAACCCGACCATTGAGCAAGCGCAAGTGCTGGCGAGTGGTAGAAGTTGTGGAGCGAGCGAAATAACCTCGTAGGAGATTAAAGCGAAAGAAATCAAAAGATGATACAACAAGAATCCCGCATGAAGGTGGCTGACAACAGCGGCGCAAAGGAAGTCCTTTGCATCCGTGTGTTGGGCGGTACACGTCGGCGATATGCAAGCATCGGGGATACCGTTGTCGTTTCTGTAAAGCAAGCGACACCGAACGGTAACATCAAGAAGGGCGCCGTTTCAAAGGGCGTGGTGGTTCGTACGAAGAAATCAGTGCGCAGGGCAGACGGATCGTATATCCGGTTTGACGATAACGCGATTGTGTTGTTGAATGCGAACAATGAAATGCGCGGAACGCGGATTTTTGGCCCCGTAGCTCGTGAGCTTCGTGAGAAGGACTTTATGAAAATTGTCTCACTAGCCCCTGAGGTACTTTAATTCGGAAGACATGTACAAGCGAGTAAAAGTAAAAAAAGGAGATTCCGTCAAGGTGATTGCCGGCGGAAGCAAAGGCAAGCAAGGCACGGTTATGTCCGTTGATCGCAAGTCCGATCGCGTGAAGATTGAAGGCGTGAATATGGTTAAAAAGCATATCAAGCCTGGACCTGCCAATCCACAAGGAGGAATTGAAAGCATGGAAGCTGGCATCCACATTTCGAATGTGATGGTGGTGGACGCTGCTGGAAATGCCACCCGAGTTGGTCGTCGTCGCGGAGACGATGGCAAGCTCGTTCGTTATTCAAAGAAAACCAATGAGGAGCTGAAGTGATGAGTTACATTCCACGCCTCCAAACTCAGTACGCTGAGGAAGTTATACCAAGCCTCACGGAGCGCTTTGAGTATAAGAGTGTGATGCAGGTACCCCGCGTCACCAAGATTTGTTTGAACCAAGGGCTTGGAAAAGCCATTGCGGATAAGAAAATCGTTGAATATGCTACCGACGAAATGACACGCATTGCGGGTCAAAAAGCGGTGCAGACGATTTCGACCAAAGACGTCTCCAACTTTAAGTTGAGAAAAGGCATGCCCATTGGCGCGCGCGTCACATTGCGTCGAGGAAAAATGTATGAATTTTTGGATCGTTTGATTGCTATTTCATTGCCACGTACCCGCGACTTTCAAGGGGTAAACGCCAAGGGCTTTGATGGTCGAGGCAACTTCACGTTTGGCGTGAAGGAGCAGGTCATCTTCCCGGAGATCAACCTCGACGAGGTAAAGAATTTCAATGGAATGGATATTACGATTGTAACCACAGCGAAAACAGACGAGGAGGCGCAAGCGCTGCTCGAAGGTTTCGGTTTCCCCTTCAAAAAGAACTAAGATGGCGAAGGAATCAATGAAAGCGCGCGAGCGCAAACGGGCTCGAATGGTAGCCAAGTATGCAGAGAAGCGCGCAGCCTTGAAGGCAGCCGGTGATTGGGAAGGATTGCAAAAGCTTCCCCCAAACAGCGCAGCCGTTCGAATGCACAATCGATGCCAAATCACGGGTCGACCCCGCGGTTATATGCGCCAATTTGGTGTATCGCGAGTTTTGTTTCGAAAGATGGCCTTGTCGGGAAAGATCCCAGGTGTTAAGAAAGCAAGTTGGTAACCCACGATTAGACTGAAGATTATGAATACTGATCCGATAGCAGATTACTTGACCCGCATCCGCAACGCGCAGATGGCCGGTCACAAAGTCGTGGAAATTCCCGCTTCTAACATGAAGAAGGAGATGACCCGTATCTTGTTTGATAAGGGATACATCCTGAATTTTAAATTTGACGATGCTGGGTACCAAGGCACCATCAAGATCGCTTTGCGTTACGACAGCAAAACCAAACGTCCCGCCATCACAAAATTGCAGCGTGTATCACGACCAGGCTTGCGTCAATACGCAGCTTCGGATGATTTACCGCGTGTTTTGAATGGCTTAGGTGTCTCAATTGTCTCCACGTCCAAGGGCCTTATGACTGATAAGGAAGCTCGAAAGATGAACATTGGCGGGGAGGTAGTATGCACCGTTTACTGATATAGAAAGAACATCAATATGTCACGGATAGGAAAATCACCCATTGTTGTACCTGACGGCGTTGACTTAACGCTGGACGGAGCGACGGTGAAAGTAAAAGGCCCCAAGGGGGAACTTGAGCAAATCATCGATCCAAAAATCGGTGTAGAGCTTCAGGATAATGTTCTGACGTTTACGCGTTCTTCAGATCACAAGGATGATCGCTCAAAGCACGGTTTGTACCGTTCTTTGGTGAGCAACATGATTGAAGGCGTCACGAATGGCTATTCCATAAAATTGGAATTAGTAGGTGTTGGATTCCGTGCCTCTTCTTCAGGTCAAGACCTGACGTTGGCATTGGGATTTAGCCACTCGATTGTGATGCGTATGCCGCAAGAGATCAAGTTGGAAGCAGAAACGAAAAAAGGCGAAAAGCCTTATGTGAAATTAACCTCTCACGACAAACAACTCATCGGAGCGGTGGCGGCAAAGATTCGCTCTTTGCGCAAGCCTGAGCCATACAAAGGCAAAGGTGTCCGTTACGCAGGTGAGCAGATTCGTCGTAAGGCCGGTAAGACAGCAGCTAAATAATCGAGACTCATGGGAACGAAAAAAACATTCGCTCGCAACCGAATTAAGCGTCGCGTACGGGGTAAAATTCAAGGGACTGCAGATTGTCCACGGTTGTCGGTTTTCCGCAGTAACAAGCAGATCTATGCACAGATCATTGATGATCGTGCTGGACGCACCATCGCTGCCGCAGCTTCGTTGGGAGCTGATGATGCGAAGGGACCAAAATTGGACCAAGCCAAACAGGTAGGCCTGATGATTGCGGAGAAAGCTAAGTCTGCTGGAATCGAAACGGTCGTTTTTGATCGAAACGGCTATTTGTATCACGGTCGGGTGAAAACCCTGGCAGAAGCTGCCCGCGAAGGAGGGCTCAAATTCTAAGGAAAGATGGAACAACGTCAACAACGAAAAGGACGCGATCAGCAGCAGCAATCTCGCACAGGCGATCCCGATTTGAAGGAGCGCTTGGTGGGCATTAACCGTGTTGCGAAGACGACAAAAGGAGGCCGTACGTTCAGCTTTAGCTCTATCATGGTGGTAGGGGATGAAAAAGGACGCGTTGGTCACGGTCTGGGCAAAAGCCGGGAAGTGGCTACTTCGATTCAGAAAGGGATCGAGGATGCAAAGAAGAACATGATTGATGTGCCTCTCGTGAAAGGGACCATCCCACACGCTCAAGAGATGAAGTATGCAGGTGCACATGTGATGATCCGTCCGGCATCGCCGGGTACGGGTGTCATTGCAGGTGGTGCAATGCGTGCCGTTTTGGAGAGTGCAGGCATCAAGGACGTTCTCGCGAAGTCCTTGGGTTCAAGCAATCCACACAACGTAGTAAAAGCCACGTACAACGCGTTGCAAGAACTGCGCAGTGCGAAGGATATCGCTGACTTGCGAGGAATTTCTGTCAGTAAAGTCTTTAACGGTTAATAGCATTAGATCATGGGAAAAATCAAAATCACCCAAGTGCGCAGTGCGATTAACCGCCCAAAGCGTCAGAAGGCCACTATGCAGGCCCTCGGAATTAAGAAATTACACAATCCTGTCGAACACGAAGCGACTCCACAAATCTTGGGCATGGTCCGGAAAGTGAGTCATCTCGTCAAGGTAGAAGAACTATAAATTAACCAGCAAAAGCCATGAATCTCAGCAATCTCAAGCCAGCAGATGGTTCTCGGAAGCAGCGCAAGCGAGTTGGACGCGGCGAAGGATCCGGACACGGAGGAACTTCAACACGTGGTCACAAGGGTGCGAAGTCACGTTCCGGTTACAAAAGTAAAATCGGTTTTGAAGGCGGACAACAGCCGCTTCAACGCCGTGTGCCCAAGTTTGGATTTACGAGTCCGAATCGTGTGGAATACAAAGGAATCAACCTGGATACGCTCCAGGAATTGATTGACCGTAAAAAACTGAAAGCGATTACCCTGACAGATTTGACCGACAATGGTCTGGCTGGAAAGCGAGACTTGGTAAAGATCTTAGGTCGAGGCGAGCTCAAGTCGGGTGTTGCCGTCGAGGCGCATAAATTCTCTGCAACAGCGAAGGCAGCCATCGAGGCAGCTGGAGGAACAGCAACTGAAGCCTAAATTCTTGCCAGATGAAGAATTTCTTTACACAAATCGGCAACATTTGGAAGCACGAAGAGTTGCGCCAAAAGTTGGGTATTACACTCGGTCTAATCCTCGTTTACCGCATCGGATCATTCATTGTGATTCCCGGGGTGAACAGCGATGTGTTAGCAGAGCAAATGGCCCAGTCAGGCAGCGGTGGTTTGGGTGACTTGCTCTCTCTGTTTACAGGAGGAGCGTTTACCCGAGCGTCCATTTTTGCATTGGGTATTATGCCTTACATCTCAGCTTCCATCATCATACAATTGCTTGGAATTGCCGTGCCGGCGGTCCAGAAGATGCAAGCGGAAGGTGAGAGCGGGCGAAAAAAAATCAACCAATACACCCGCTTTTTGACGATTGCGATTACGTTGGTGCAGGCTCCTGGCTACTTGGCGACAACCGTCGCTGGAGTCCCTGGTGCAGTTGCAGATCCTTCGACGTTTTGGTGGTTCAGTGCGGTCTTAATCTTGGTTTGCTCTACGTTGGTCATCATGTGGCTCGGTGAGCGCATTACAGACAAAGGCGTAGGCAACGGAATTTCCTTGCTCATCATGATTGGGATTATCGCGACTTTCCCGCAAGCCCTCATCCAAGAGTTTATCCACCCGGATTCATCGGTCTTCTTCTTCTTGGTAGAAATTGCCTTCTTGTTGGTGATCATCGGAGCGAGTGTTGCGTTGGTGCAAGCATTGCGAAAGGTTCCCGTACAGATGGCCAAAATGCAAACGGGCGGCAGCCATATGCCCCAGGGGGAAGGCGCTCGAAGCTACATTCCTTTGAAAGTGAATTCAGCAGGTGTTATGCCGATCATCTTCGCCCAGGCAATCATGTTCGTTCCATTGTACTTGACACAGAGCGAGACTTTCCAGGACAATCCAGCACTGCAGAGTCTGGCTGACTTCAATGGTCTTTGGTACAACGTCATCTTTTTTGTGATGATTGTGGTGTTCACCTATTTCTACACAGCGATTACAGTCAACCCCAATCAAATGGCGGATGACTTGAAACGTCAAAACAGTTTTGTTCCTGGTGTTAAACCTGGAAAGCCCACAGCGGATTTCTTGGAAAGGGTGCTGTCCAGCATCACCCTGCCAGGCTCATTGATGTTGGCTTTTATTGCAATCCTTCCTGCGATTGTATTTAGCCTTGGATTAACGAAAGCGCAAGGCTTCTCCATTTTCTTCGGCGGTACGTCGTTGTTGATCATGGTGGGAGTCATTCTCGATACTCTTCAGCAAATCGAAAGCTACCTGCTTTCTCGTCATTATGACGGTTTGATGAAGTCCGGGAAATTGCGTGGTCGTCCGCAGTCACCTGTGGGCGGCATTACGGGATAACCTGAAATGAGTTTCGGCCGACGCGTGCACATTAAAACGGACGAAGAGGTTGAGCTCCTTCGGGATAGTTCTTTGCTTGTTGGGAAAACGTTAGCTGCTGTGGCACAAAGGATTCGTCCGGGTGTCACAACGCTAGAGCTTGATGCGGTGGCCGAGGAATTCATCCGCGACCACGGTGCTGAGCCAGGATTCAAGGGATATGGAGGATTTCCAAATTCCTTATGCACCTCTGTTAATGAAGCAGTGGTACATGGCATCCCCGATGACCGTCCCCTTGAAGAAGGAGACATTGTGTCCATCGATTGTGGGGTGTTGAAGAATGAATTTTATGGGGACAGTGCGTACACCTTTGCGGTGGGCGAGATTGCTCCAGAAATTCAGCAGCTACTAGACGTCACCAAAGAATGCCTTCGTCTCGCCATTGAACAAGCGGTCGTTGGGAAGCGAATCGGAGATATCGGATTTGCCTGTCAACAGCATGCGGAAAGCAATGGCTACGGAGTGGTTCGGGAATTGGTAGGTCACGGGTTGGGACGTTCGTTGCATGAAGCACCGGAGGTACCCAATTATGGTCGCCGCGGCAATGGTCCACGGCTCATGAATGGAATGGTTTTGGCCATTGAACCCATGATTAACCTCGGTCGAAAAGAGGTCTTCCACATGGAAGATGGCTGGACGATTGTGACGGCAGACCGCAAGGTTAGTGCGCACTTTGAACACGATATCGTGGTGCGCAAGGATCAGGCGGACGTTCTCTCAAGTTTTGATGAAATAGAAAAAGTCTTATTACACTAAAACGAAATTTTAACCAGATATTAAATCATATGGCCAAACAAGCGTCCATAACGCAAGACGGTACAATCCTCGAGGCATTGTCAAATGCAATGTTCCGAGTGGAATTGGAAAACGGGCACATTATAACTGCCCACATCTCAGGCAAAATGCGGATGTACTACATCAAGATTTTGCCCGGTGATCGCGTTCGCGTGGACATGTCTCCTTATGATTTGACCAAGGGTCGAATTTCGTTCAGATACAAGAAATAATTGCACTATGAAAGTCCGTGCTTCCCTCAAAAAGCGTACTGCCGATTGCAAAATCGTGCGTCGGAAAGGACGCTTGTACGTCATTAACAAGAAGAATCCTAAAATGAAGCAACGTCAGGGTTAATCCTGATTTTGCGAAACCCATCGCCCATGGCACGTATAGCTGGTATTGACATCCCCCGCAACAAACGCGGTGTTATTGCACTCACTTACATCTACGGTATAGGCCGTAGCCGAGCAACTCAGTTGCTCGCAGAATGTGGTGTGTCTGAAGACAAAAAAGTTGAAGATTGGACTGATGATGAAATCGGTTCCGTTCGTAACGCCATTTCCACTGGTTTTAAGGTGGAAGGTGAATTGCGTTCAGAGGTTCAGTCTCACATTAAGCGTTTGATGGACATCGGTAGTTACCGAGGCATCCGTCACCGTAATGGCTTGCCATTGCGTGGACAGCGCACGAAGAATAACTCCCGAACGCGTAAAGGAAAGCGCAAGACGGTAGCGAACAAGAAGAAATAATTGGATTTACTGAGTTCCTCTCGGAACTGATCACCTAAAAAAATAAGACGATGGCGAAAAACGTCAAGAAAAAGAAGAAAGTCGTTGTGGAGGCCACAGGTCAAGTCCACATCCACTCATCCTTCAACAACATCATTATTTCGTTGACCAATAACAATGGCCAAGTGATTTCATGGTCCAGTGCCGGAAAGATGGGTTTCCGGGGCTCCAAGAAAAACACGCCATACGCTGCACAAGTTGCTGCGGAAGATTGCGGTCGCGAAGCTCATGAACTCGGATTGCGCAAAATTCGGGCGTACGTGAAAGGCCCCGGTGCCGGACGCGAAAGCGCTATGCGTGCTTTGCACAATATGGGAATTGAAATCATCGAAATCATCGATGCTACACCATTCCCGCACAACGGATGCCGCCCACCAAAGCGTCGTCGCGTTTAATCCTCATCGTCGAATCCAAGAACAGTAAAACGATATGGCACGTTACCGCGGACCCAAATCAAAAATTAGTCGCCGATTTAAAGAGGCGATTTTCGGCCCAGATAAAGCGCTTGAGCGCCGTCCTTATGGCCCAGGCCAGCACGGCAATACTCGCCGCCGAAAGAAAGAATCAGAATACTCAGTGCAGCTTGCTGAAAAGCAAAAGGCAAAGTATACCTACGGAATCTTGGAGAAGCAGTTCTCCAATATGTTTAAGCAAGCCAATGCTCGACCGGGCATTACAGGTGAGATTTTGCTCCAATTCTGCGAAAGCCGATTGGACAATGTGGTGTTCCGATTGGGCATCGCGAATTCTCGTCGAGGCGCCCGCCAACTTGTAACCCACCGCCATATCATGGTGAACGGTCATCAGGTGAACATTCCGTCCTACCGCATGCGTCCAGGAGACGTTGTTGCAGTGCGTGAGAAGAGCAAATCCATGGTCGTCATTACGAGTGCTTTGGGCGCAGCTCCAAAGCGGTTGGAATGGCTGGATTGGAATGTTCAGAACATGTCCGGTACATTCATCAGTGTTCCATCGCGTGAGCAAATCCCTGAGAATATCAAGGAATCGCTCATCGTCGAATTGTACTCTAAGTAAACTAAATCCCTCAAGTAAATGGCTATTCTAGATTTCCAGAAACCAGACAAGGTGATTATGTTGGACTCGACTGAGTTCAACGGTACGTTTGAATTCCGTCCGCTCGAGCCAGGATTTGGCATCACGGTGGGTAATGCCTTGCGCCGAATTTTACTGTCTTCACTTGAAGGCTATGCTATCACAGGCATTAAGGTAGACGGTGTAGAGCACGAATACTCCACGGTAAAGGGTGTGCAGGAAGATGTTACTGAGATGATTTTAAACTTGAAGCAAGTTCGCTTCAAGCGACAAATTGAAGGTTCAGAAGGGGAGACGGTGACGGTAAAAGTGAGCGGTCAAAAGACCTTTACTGCAGGCGACATCGGTCAGTTCACATCAGCTTTCCAAGTGATGAACCCGGATCACGTGATTTGCAACATGGACGAGGGGGTATCTCTCACCATCGAGATTGCAATTGGCAAAGGCCGAGGCTATGTCCAAGCGGATGATAACAAGCGCGAAGGGGCTTCTCTCGGTACAATTGCTATGGATTCCATCTTCACTCCGATTCGCAACGTTCAATACGAGGTAGAAAACTACCGGGTTGAGCAACGAACGGACTACGAGAAACTCATCTTGCAGATTGAGTGTGACGGAAGCATTTCTCCAAAAGACGCGTTGCAAGAGTCCGCGAAAATTTTGATCCAACACTTTATGTTGTTCAGCGACGAGCGTATTTCGCTTGAGCTCGAAGAGCGTGTGGAGGTAGAAGAATTTGACGAGACTAGTTTGCATATGCGCCAGTTGCTCAAGACAAAATTGAGCGACATGGATCTCAGTGTTCGAGCATTGAACTGCCTGAAAGCGGCAGACATTGAGACCTTGGGAGAATTGGTCAGCTACAATAAAAACGACCTGTTGAAATTCCGCAACTTCGGTAAGAAGTCCTTGACGGAATTGGAGGATTTGGTCGAGAACAAGAATCTCTCGTTCGGAATGGACGTGAGCAAGTACAAACTCGACAAAGAGTGAAGTCATGCGGCACAACAAAAATTTTAACCACCTCGGTCGAAAGACCGCACACCGTAAGGCCATGCTTTCGAACATGGCGTGCTCATTGATCGAGCACAAACGGATTACCACTACAGTAGCCAAAGCCAAGGCATTGCGCCAGTTCTTTGAGCCATTGGTGACTCGTTCCAAAGATGATACCACGCACAGTCGTCGAGTTGCGTTCAGCGCGTTAGGCAACAAAGTTGCGGTCTCTGAACTTTTTCGATCAGTAGGACCTAAGGTTGCCACTCGCGAGGGAGGCTACACACGCATCATCCGAACGGGTAATCGTCTAGGAGACAACGCAGAGATGTGTATGATGGAGCTTGTTGATTTCAATGACATCTACGGAACGGAAGAAAAGAAGAAGCGTTCACGACGTTCACGTCGTGGTGGCGGAACAGCGGCTCCTGCGGCTCCTGCGGCAGCTCCTGTAGCTGAAGCGGCGGCTGAAGAAGCTCCTGTAGCTGAAGCGGCGGCTGAAGAAGCTCCTGCAGCTGAAGCGGCGGCTGAAGAAGCTCCTGCAGCAGAAGCGGCGGCTGAAGATGCTCCTGCAGAGGAAGGCACTGCGAACGAAGAAGAAGAGAAGAAGGACTAAGTCAGTTTTCTCATCCGTTAAGGAAATATTGAAAACGGGAGGCGCTATGCCTCCCGTTTTTGTTCACGAGAATTTTGTTTTCACAATGCGGTCTTTCAGATGATGAAAAATCGACGTTATTTATGATGAGCGGCTCAATGCCTGAATTTATCTTTGCTTTATGAGTTCAGCATCCACCCCGAAAGTTCCTGCCGTAATCCTTTTGGCAGATGGCACGCGTTTCGAAGGGAAATCCATTGGAGCAATCGGCACGACATCCGGTGAAATTGCTTTTAATACAGGCATGTACGGTTATCAAGAAATTTTTACGGACCCAAGCTACCACCGTCAAATTTTGGTCATGGCAACGGCGCACGTAGGAAATTACGGAGTGCATGCAGAGGAGGTGGAATCGGACCGTGTTCAGATATCAGGTCTGGTTACAAAGAATTTTTCATCCATCGCCAGTCGAGTGGGAGGTAACGGTACGTTACAGGATTACATGGAGCGAGATGGTGTCGTGGGAATTTGCGATGTAGATACACGTGCTTTGGTTCGTCATATTCGCAAAGAGGGTGCTATGAATGCCATCATTTGTAGCGAAGGGACAGACGAAGGAGAATTGAAGCGGCAATTGGCTGACGTGCCTTCAATGGAGGGATTGGAGTTGAGCAGCGAGGTGACGTGCAGCGAGCCCTATGAAGTGGCGCCTGCGACGGAGAAGGATAAGGGGTTGACTGTGGCATTGCTGGATTTGGGCGTGAAAAAGAACATCATACGGTGTTTGACCGAGCGCGGTTGCCGTGTTCACGTATTTCCGATGAACACGACGCTCGATGCTATGCTCGCCGTAAACCCCGACGGCATTATGCTGTCCAACGGGCCTGGAGATCCAGGAGCCATGGCTGAGACCATTGCATTGGTGAAGGATTTAGTGGAAACCGGACGCAGCCTGTTTGGTATTTGCTTGGGCCATCAGGTACTCGCCTTGAGTCAGGGATTAAAGACGGTAAAGATGTTCAATGGCCACCGAGGGGTGAACCATCCAATTAAAAACTTGGTTTCAGGAAAGGCAGAGATTACCTCTCAAAATCATGGATTCGTGGTGGATCGAGATTCCCTGGATCGCCATCCAGACATTGAGCTAACCCACATTCATCTCAACGATGAAACGGTGGCAGGAATTGCATTGAAGGACCGTCCGGTTTTCTCCGTGCAATACCACCCTGAGGCTTCCGCTGGGCCTCACGACAGCCGGTACCTGTTTGATGAGTTTGTGGAGAACATGGAACGTGCGGTAGTCCCCGCCTGATTCAGTACCTTCGAAGCGGTTTCGACCTGATTTTGGAAATGACCAAAATTCTAGCGCCTAAAAGCGCATTTACACAGAAAATACATAGATGAGTTACATTGATCAGATTCAAGCCCGCCAAATCTTAGATTCACGCGGCAACCCGACCATTGAGGTGGACTTGATGACAGGAGACGGATGCGTTGGACGCGCAGCAGTGCCTTCAGGCGCTTCAACTGGAGTGCACGAAGCAGTCGAGCTTCGAGACGGTGGGGATGATTGGATGGGCAAAGGAGTAAGTGAGGCTGTAGCCAATGTGAATCAGGTGCTTGCCGACGAATTGATGGGCATGGATGTGTTTGATCAACGTGCCATCGACCAAGCCATGATTGACTTGGACGGAACAGCCAACAAAGGGAAGATTGGCGCCAATGCCATTTTGGGTGTTTCCTTGGCGGCGGCTCATGCTGCTGCTGAATGCGCAGGACAGCCGCTTTACCGCTACGTTGGAGGTGTCAATGCTCACACGTTGCCAGTTCCCATGATGAACATTCTGAATGGCGGATCACATGCCGACAACAAGATTGATATCCAGGAATTTATGGTCATGCCTGTCGGAGCAGAAACGTTCTCCGATGGACTTCGCATGGGGACGGAAGTATTTCACACGTTGAAGAAAGTGCTGAAAGAACGCGGACATGCCACCAATGTTGGCGATGAGGGTGGGTTTGCGCCCAATTTGGGATCCAACCAAGAAGCCATTGAAGTGGTCATTGAAGCGATCGAAAAGGCGGGCTACCGGCCCGGTGACGATTTGTTGATTTCGTTGGATGCTGCGGCCTCTGAATTTTACGATTCAGAATCCAACCAATACGTCTTCGAATCAACCGGTGATCGCATGTCCGGTGCCGAGTTAGTCGATTTCTGGAAAGGATGGGCAGATAAGTACCCTATTGTAAGCATTGAAGACGGCTTGGCCGAGGATGACTGGGATGCTTGGAAGCTTATGACCGAGAAGATGGGTGACCAAGTTCAGTTGGTGGGAGACGATTTGTTCGTCACCAATACGCACCGATTGGCGCGCGGCATTGAGAACAACATCGCCAACTCGATTTTGGTTAAGGTCAATCAAATCGGAACCCTTACGGAGACGATTGATGCCGTGAGCATGGCGCATAGGAATCGATACACCAGCGTAATGAGCCACCGAAGCGGAGAAACGGAGGATACGACGATTGCTGACTTAGCTGTTGCATTAAATACGGGTCAAATCAAGACTGGCTCTGCGAGCCGTTCGGATCGCGTTGCAAAATACAATCAGCTGCTTCGCATCGAGGAAGAATTAGGATCAGCCGCGATTTACCGTGGCAATGCATTCCGCGGATAGGTCAGTTGAATACTGCGTGAAAGCAGCGGTTCACCGCGCTCCACTTATCGTTCTTCTCTGAAGGCTTTAGTGAACGGCTCGGGGTCAATTTGGCCCGGTGTCTGTTGCAAGAGCCCGTAGATTCGGAATTCCGTGCGGTCATTTTCAGCATGGTTGTAGGAGGCGCATGGCTGGCCCGGAAGGCACTTGTTGCGCAATTCATCAATTCCTTTTCCGACGCAGATGAGTTGCTTCGAGGATACCCCGACTTTCAGGAGAAAGCTCTCGATTTCAATGGCTCGATTTTTGGAAACGCGGTTGTTTGGCTGATCAAAAAGATCCCAGCTAGAGGCGTCTTCGTGGGTGCGAACTTCCAGAAAAACATCGGGATTTAGCTTCAAGAAGTCGGCCAAATCGTACAATGTAAATTGTGACTTGCGGTCGAGAGCGTTGGATGGGTCCCATTCGATTCCGGCCAATTCAAAGGGTGTTCCGCCCATCCATTTGGCTGCGTACCGCTCGTCGTTGAGGGTTTTGATTTTGGCCAATTGAACGTCCCACACGGGTTGTGAGGTTTCTGTTGTTAGCACGGTGCGCTCGGTGATGTATCCGGGCATTTCACAGATGACGGAATAGGCTCGATTGGGCGGGAGATCCAGTAAGAGCGTGCCATCGAGCTCAGTTCGGGTTTGCCAAGCTGATCCATCTCGCAGATCAATCCAACGAATGGGCACGCGGGGAATGGCGGATCCGGTTGAGTAATCGGTAATATGTATGGCAAACGGGACGTTGGACGGTGTGGATTCTATTCGGAAGATCTCATCGACACCTGAACGATTGGAGCAGACAAACCCATGCACCGCATCGGGCTCCATGACCAGGCCAAAATCGTCTGCCATGGTATTGATTGGAAAACGAAGTCGAACAGGCTCAGTCCAAGCGTCACCGTCACGCCAATGACGGCTTTCAGGAAGTACTTCCGTATCGATTTCGGTCCAGAAGACGTCCAGTCCGCCCAAGGTAGGGTGGCCATCAGAGGCAAAATATAAGCGACCGTTGCCATCAAAGGCTGGAAAAACGTCATCTCCCGGGGAGTTCACTTCGGGTCCCAGATTCAGGGGCTCTTCCCAAAATGTTCCGTTGCGCTCAGAGACCCAGAGGTCCATGCCACCTTGTGCCTCAGGCGAAGGGAGGTCAGTCGAAAAGTACATGCGCTTCCCATCGGCCGAAAACGTTGGGTGAGCAAAGACATAGCCTTTTTCCACAAATGGAAAAGGCCGCGCCTCACCCCAGTCGCCCGTTGAAAGTCGTTGCGCTACCATCAGCTGATAGCCGCCTTCTTGGGCATCCCCGAACCATCCGATGCCATTGCCATTTTTCTTTGAATAGGCAATGGCTTTTCCGTCGGGGGAGAGGCATACCATGCCATCGTGTTCCGGTAAATTCCATTCAACGACATCCCGTGCTTTCATGGTATGCAAATGTCCGGGTTTCAAGTCCAAGGCCCACATTTGATTCCGATCCAACCTCGCCGTGTGATCTGTCTGGCCCCATCTGAAGGGCTCGCTGGAAAAGTAAAGTTTATCTCCCGTAATGTGAGGAGCGGAAGCCGTTTCCAGCCCTGGAAATCTCAAGGGGCTAATCTCCCAATGTCGATCGTCTTGTTCCACGTAAAGCTGATTCTGGCACTGACTCCAGATTTTTTGAGCGTATGGAGGAGTCGATTCATTCAGCATGATGGATTCCAATACATCCGAGGCTTCGGCGTACTTCTCTTGGTTCATCATGCACTTGGCCCAATTCACCCGGTCTTCCATATTCAAAGCTGTGCGGTACCCCAGTTCCTCAAAGGTCTTCTCGGCAGCAACATAATCCACCATGAGCATTTGGGTTTTGCCGAGCAGTCGCCAGCTCATGGTGTCGTTTGGCCATTGGGCCAATGCTTTTTCGAATCCAGCAGCAGCATCAGCGTAGCGCTCACGTTCATACATGCGCAGTCCTTTCCAGAAAAAACGAGAGCCGCACGAGTTGAGTAGCAGGAGGGCAGAAAGAGCAAGTGCAGGTCCGGTAAAGAATCGAGTCGACCGAAGGATGTTCATGGAGTCAAAGCTTTTTAGGTCCCGGTACGTGGAACCTTCTTAAGCAATGATAGCCGATTTGCTTAGGGGCTTTACGATGCTTCCGATGCGTCTTTCCACAACGCAAGGTGGGATAATGCGATTCCCGCCGCAACGGAAACATTCAAGCTCCCTGTTTTCCCAACCATCGGTAAACGTAGGTGTACTGGGCAATTGCGCTCGACTCCGGCTGAAATCCCCGTCTCTTCATCTCCCATTACAAGGCAGACGGGTCCAGAAATAGACGTTTGATGGATGGAAGTTTCTGCGCTTTCGCTCAAGGCAACAGCGGTGATTCCATTGGCAGCGAGGTCTTGAAGCGCCCGTGCCATATCAGGCACCCGGGCAACAGGTAGCCGCAAGAGAGCGCCCGAAGAAGACTTGATGGCATCCTCTTGAATGGGTGCTACACCAAAAGAGGGGACGATAAGTGCAGTTGCCCCAAAGCACTCGGCACTTCGCGCTATGGCGCCAATGTTCCGAACATCCGTCACGCCATCGAGAGCCAAAAAGAACGGAGTATCGCCCGCTTCATACGTCTGCGCTACCAATTCATCTAAAGGGTGGTAGACGATGGGGGACAGAAAGGCGACAATGCCTTGGTGGTTTTTGACCGTAATCCGATTCAGCTTTTCCTTTGGGACGCGCTGAACAGGAATGTTCTGCCGTTTGAGTTGGCTGAGTAATGCAGACGTTCGTTCTCCTTTTTCGTCCCGTTGAATCAAGACTTTTTGAAATTCCTTTCCGGACTCCAGGGCCTCTTGAACTGGATGCCAACCCATCACGTAACTGCCTTTTGGCGGACGTTTGGGACCCGTATAGGGTGGTTTTTTGCCGGCTCTATCCCCTTCTGAATGAAAAGAATTTTCGGATCGAGAAGAACGGGGTGATGGGGGGAGATCAAATGGCATGGTGCGCGAGAATCAGTGCGGTAAAGGTACCGGCAAATCAGTCTGGTTTGATTCGACCGTTGCGCCAATTGGTGACCATGCGGTCCCATGGCGGTCGAAATTGAATGGATCGGTTGAGCACGTAAAAGTTTTCATCCCATGGATGCTCAACATGCAAAAAGCGAAATGTGATAGCATTGGCAGACCCTTCTTCCCCGTAAACCCACCATTCACTGTCGTTGCTGTTGCGAATTTTATCAGGTACTCCAAACACGATGTGGACCATGCCGCGGTCAGTGCGCCATCCCGGGTGTACCCCTGAGAAATACCGGTTTGCTTCTTCAACTCGTCCATAATACGACTTTATCAATGCTGCAGAAGCACCTTTCTCGTTCCCGCAACTCAGCCAAAATGCATCCAGTGAGGCTTTGGGATCGGTAGCGTTTTTCATACGGTCAAACTCTGCTCGGGTCGTAATGTAGCGGCTTGATTCAATCATGAGATTCAAATCACGAACACGGGGATGGTCTGCGGGCATTCCGTGCACCCGATGCGCGACGCGGAGCGTATTGTTTGCGGTTCGCTGTCCTACCACATTGATGCCCGGTTGGACGATGTATCCGCTCCATCCGGTTTCATCGGTCAACCACTCCGATTGAATCGCTGGTTGAAGGGTGTCTGACTTATCTCGGTTATTGGAGAACGGTGGCGATGGCATGGTCTTGGGAACCTCAACACTCGCATGCTGCCACGTTGCATCGGGTGGGCTCGAGAAATAAAGGGTGTCACCAATCGCTGCTTGTTCGTTGTAGACCGGCCAGCCATCACTTTGAAATGGGGTTCGAGGAATCCCGGGTTGAGGAAGGGGTATGGTCCATGTCGCGGCGGTGTTTCGATGCAGGTCCTCCAGCGTCATTTGGACTAAATTGGTTCCTTGGTTCCAATTTGCGGCAAACTCGGCCAACGATACACGCCAAATCCGACGCGCTGCAGGAGGAGCAAAATCGATCAGCGTATCCCGCCATGTCACCTCAAAGGTGCCTGCCTGAAGCCTCAAGTTAGCGGTGAAGGGTGATTGCGGGGAATCCCTCAAAAACAAACCCTCTTCTCGGCTCCATTCTAAGAAAATTTCCACGGAATCAATGCCGAGAGGCAATGCAGTGCATTGGGGGTGTAAAATGCTCGCCTCGAAATCATACGGTCGTTGATTGGCCTTGCTCATCAAGGAATTGGACACGCTGCACCCCATCCAAAGCAGCGCTATCGCTGCGGAAAGCATCGTGATTCGGACTCCAATATTGGAAGCAGGTTTATTCATTGGACGGTTCGAGCGGCTTGGATTCGGCAGAGGAGGGCTCGATGAGCAGGTCCTCAGAAATTTTGGATTTTACGTTCACCCCTAACTCCCGCATTTGCTCTGCTTGAAAAATCGCTCCTTGCCTTCCTTGTAATTTGATCAACGCATCATCATACGAGGACTGGGCTTGGTTAAGGCGGGTTTTGATTTTGACAAATTCCTCGAGGAAGAGGTTGATTTGATGATACAATTTGCTGCCGCGCTCAGCGATTTTTTGGATGTTGGCCTTTTGTTCTTCTTGCTGCCAGACATAGCTGATTGTGCGAAGCGTAGCGATGAGCGTACTGGTGGAAACCAGCAATACATTTTTTCGCAACGCTTCCTCTTGCAACGTTAACAGGTGTGGTCCCAGGGCCACCCAAGAGGCTTCGACAGGCATAAACATCAAGGTGTAGTCGGTGCTCTTTCCGTAAAGTTGAGCGTAATCTTTGTGGCTTAATTCCTTGATGTGCGCTTTGACACTCCCTGCGTGAAGCCCTCTTTCTCGCTCCACTTCTTCGGGATCATCGGATTGGGTCATGCGCTCGTAGGCCGTAATGCTCACCTTGCTGTCGATGACCAAAACTTTGTCATCCGGCAGATAAATGAGGAAGTCAGGTCGGAAGAGCCGGCCTTCCTCGTCTCGTTGAGAGGATTGCTTTGAGAAATGGATGCCTTCTACAAGTCCCACTTGTTCTAAAATCCGTTCCAATTGGTATTCGCCCCAATCACCTTGCACCTTGCTTTCTCCTTTGAGAGCATTGGTTAGGTGCTTCGCCTCAGTTTGGAGGTTTTGATTTAGGGCAAAAAGTTTCTCAAGTTCTTTGTCGAGCTGCCCCAGTTGCTCGCGCTCATCGCCATAGAATTTATTCATCTGATTCTGGAGCTCGACGAATTTCTCTTGGATGGGCTTCACAACGGCCGAAAGTGTCTCCTTTCCACCTTCGGACAGCTGCTGCTGATGGCGCTTGGCGTTTTCTTCAATGATCTTGCGAGCGAGCAGGTCAAACTCTTGGGTCATCTCGCGCCGACGGTTTTCTTCTTCTTGGGAATGATCCTCAAATTTCTGTTCGGCTTTGCTTTTATCAGCGATGGCCTGTTGCAAATCGTTCCGCAACCCGGTGATTTCTGTTCTGGCTTGAACCAGGTCTAATTCCATCTGGTCGCGCTCAAATTGCACCCGCTCATGGTCTTGGTTTTGCGATGGATGACCGGTGCTCGTTTTGCCCAATTGTCGGGCCAACCAAAAAATTCCTGCTGCGAGCGCTCCTAGAATTAAAAATAGGATGGTGATAAGTTGTGAAGACTCCATGCGCAAAATATACATCTAAACGTAACCTTCGCTACGATACGTACGTAGGGATACCAGAACTTTTAACAAGCGCAACATGCAACGGTTTTTTCAATATGCCATCGGGCTGATTCTCGTCGCTTCCCTCTTCGCTTCGTGTGCAACAAGCTATTCAGCGTGTGCAGCATATGCAGAGGTGGAAGTGTGTGACTAATCAAAGCCATTTAAACGTGACGTCTTTTTGCGTGTCCGGGTGCAGTGAGCGCGCCACGGGGCACGCTTTTGTCGTGCGCTCAAGGATTATTTTCTGTTGATCCGTAGCTCCGGGAATGCGCAGCTCCAATTCGATTTCGATTTTCGCTATTCGCCGGGGATTCGAAGCCATTTTTTTCCAGACTTTCGCGCTCATTTCAACGGAGTCGAGCCCCATATCCCGTGCTTTGATTCCCATGATGGTCATGACACAACTGCACAACGCAGAACTCACCAAATCGGTGGGTGAAAACGCTTCGCCATTGCCTTGATTGTCGATCGGCGCATCGGTGATGACCTCAGATTTAGACCGCTCGTGGGTCATTCGAGTCCGGAGGTTTCCTTCGTAGACGCACTGGTAGTCGGGTGAAGTAGGGTTCATGGTCTGGTCATTCTTAAGAGTTGCAAAGGTGCATTTCAATTTCACGTTTCCGCGCTAAATTTGGGACATGTTGTCCCCAAGATCCTCACAATACAGGATGTTCCTCGGAACGCTATGGCTGGCCCTGATGTGCTATACGCCTTTCAGCTGGGGACAAACTAACGGGGAGGTTTTGACTGGAGATCAAGCGGTGTATCGGGATGGTAAAGTGAACACACCTCTAACCGACGAAATCCATCTAGGGGCCTTGTTTCATACCCAAGGGATTGGTGTGACCATGCGACGGGGATTCTACCGGAACGCTTTTTCTGTTCGGAGTTTTGGCGCAGACCTCAGTTTTTTCAGGCATCCGAAAGAAATTAAAACGTCGAATCCAGTCTACGAAAATGGTCGCCCATACATCTATGGAAAACAGAACACCTTGCAAGTTCTGCGGCTCTGGTTTGGTGGCCATTCGCTCAAAACGGAGAAGCTTCGAAAAGATGCCGTGCGATTTAGTACGGCCTGGAAAGCCGGTTTTTCAATCGGATTGATGAAGCCGGTCTACTTGGAAATTGGCTATCCGGATATTCCCTATGACTATGTGGCTACCGAACGTTACAATCCTCAGGAGCACTATTCGGACAACATTTATGGACAGGCGCCATGGAGCAATGGGTTGGATGAGTTGAGCTTGACACCGGGGGTGCATGCCAGTTATGCGCTGGAATTTGAGTACGGCAACGAACGGTTTATACCCAAATCATTGACGGCTGGCGTTGCAGCGGATGCTTTCTTGACCGCACCTGAGATATTTGCGGACCGATTTGAACAGAACAACCGCCTGTTTGTCACCTTATTTGCGACGATTGAATTTGGAAGAAATTGGACCCGTTGAATCGGACGATACACCATGACTACGCCTACGAACCCCTCCACAAAACCTGCTACTCAGCGCGTACCTAAGCCAAAATGGCTCCGGGTCAAGCTCCCGACAGGTCAGGCTTACAAAGAAGTTCGAGACATTGTCTCTGAGCACAAGCTGCACACGATTTGTGAAAGCGGTCATTGCCCCAATATGGGCGAGTGCTGGGGCGCGGGGACCGCAACCTTCATGATCCTTGGTAACATTTGTACACGTTCATGTGGATTCTGCAATGTTGCGACCGGTAAACCCTTGGAGGCAGATCCATTTGAACCGGGGCGTGTGGCACAGTCGGTCAAACTCATGAAAGTGAAGCACGCCGTCTTGACCTCAGTGGATCGGGATGATTTGGCTGACGGAGGCAGCGAAATATGGGCCCAAACCGTGCGCGCCATTCGGCACCAGAGCCCGGAAACGACGCTGGAAACGTTGATTCCAGATTTTGCAGGCAAATGGGAAAACCTCGCGCGGATCATTCAGGTTGCTCCAGAAATCGTCTCTCATAACCTTGAAACGGTACGAAGATTAACCAAGGAAGTCCGCATTCAGGCGAAATACGATCGCAGTCTTGAAGTGCTCCGACGCCTGCGCCAAGGAGGCATGAAGACCAAGTCAGGGGTGATGCTTGGGCTGGGTGAAACGTTCGATGAGGTCGTTGAAACGATGGACGATCTGCGCAGTGTGGGTTGCCAAGTTTTGACCTTGGGCCAGTATTTGCAACCCACGCCAAAACATTTGCCGGTGGTCGAATTTATTCATCCCGACGTTTTTTCGGAATTGAAAGAAATTGGCTTGCAAAAAGGGTTCCGATTTGTGGAAAGCGGACCACTCGTCCGCTCCAGTTACCATGCTGAAAAGCACCTGTTTTAACTGGAAAGAGACGAAAGAACTCCAATCTCTTTTTGTAACTCTGGCGCGGTTTTCCGCTGCTTATCCCCCTGAGATGTGTTTTGACGAGGAAGTCTTGAACACAAATGCTTGGTGAGCGATTGCTTTGTTGTAACTTTCGAATTCCAGATTGACAAAATTCAGACCATGCAATTGAAATCCTTGTTTGTTGCTTCGGCAGCAATTGCCCTTGCCCTGGTAGGCTGGCAAATCAGCACAAATGTTTCCAATGGAGTGGATGCAGAGGCCTATTCTCCTCGAGCCCAATCCGAACAAGCCCAGTCTCCCGATGGAGCATGGGAAGTGCAAAAAATGCTTCGCGGTGATATCGAAACGGGCGAAGTGAATGAAAGTGGTTTGCGCGACCTGCGCAATGAGGTGGAGCGATTCGCAGCGAATCAGGCGGCCGACGGTCGTTCAACAGAGCATTATTGGAATGAAATGGGTCCGGATAACATCGGAGGTCGGATTCGTGCCATTGCTGCAGTGATTCCAGAGGATGGCAGCGAAGAGTCTGTGCTCTATGCTGGATCTGTTTCTGGTGGCCTGTGGAAAAGTGATAACGGCGGCAATGATTGGAACCAAATGTTTGGCTTGGATCAAATGATGATTGGCTCCATTGGTGTGACCAAAGCAGGTCATATTTATGTAGGGTCGGGCTCGTTGTTTGAAGGCGGAGGTGGAGAGGGAGGTAGCTCCTTTCGAGGACGCGGAATCTATTGGTCCGCAGACGGCGAGAATTTCTCGTTAGTGGAAGGAACAGATCCGGGAGAATTTGGCTCAGGGAATTTCTCGGCGGTGGACGCCATGGTTGCAGACCCGAACGATGACAACCGGGTGTGGTTCGGATCGAATGCCGGTTTTGGATTTATTGAAGACGGTGTCATGACCATGAGCCCTAGCAGCGATATCAACGGTGCCGTTTCTGATTTGGCGATTGCGGCCGATGGTTCATACATGCTCATCGGAATGAACAATTGCCGAGTTTTCTTGAGCGAAGGTTCGGACTTCACTTCGTTCAACTCTGTGTCTGGCTCGAACAACGATGATACGGTCCTTCCTCAAAGCGGAAATGGACGGGTTCGGGTGGACATCTCAATCGATGACCCGAACCATGCATTTGCTGTATTTGCGACGAGCGGCGGTTCATTCGGTGGTTTGTACCACTCTGGAAATGCGGGAGAGACTTGGAGCAATGTGTGGCCCAATGATATTTTGGAGGCGACTCCACTTCCTCGTAACCAAGGTATCTATGACTTGGCGTTGGGCATTGCACAAGGTCAGCCTGATTTGGCTTACGTCGGCGGGATTGAGTTGTGGCGTTCAGGCCCAAACCAACAGGCTGAATTGGCTGCATATTCCTTTGACTTTGCAGGAACCACCTTTGATGTGCACGCGGACATCCACGAGGTCATCTTCACTCCATATGGCAACATGTACGTTGCTGGAGACGGTGGAATTTATAAGAGCACGGATGGAGGAAACAACTATGTTGACATCAACCGAGATTTATCTGTTACCCAGTTTTACGGAATGGATCACAGTGCGCGCAGTGCGGTCTTGGGTGGAACGCAGGACAATGGTTCCCTTTTCATTCCGGCCAGTGGATACTTTTTGAGCGATCAAGAAGCATTTGAAGTTCAGGGTGGTGACGGTTTTGACTGCTCAATTTCCCAAGTGACCGAAGTTGAGGGGTACGATTATGCGTGGTATGCTAGCTCCCAAAACGGAGGATTGTCCCGTGGTACGGTCGCACCCGGAGAGAGCAATAATTATGGCGATTTTTGGGATGCAAACATCATTGACCTGGCGAATGACATGGGCGAGATTGGCCAATTTTATTCCGTTGTTCGCTTGTATGAAAACACAGATGATCCTGATACCGAGCGTAACATCATTCTCGTGAATCCTTACGGGGAAACAGTTACTGACAGTTCGTTCGTTCTGTCGACCTCGAATCAAAACCTTGATTTCGATTACACATTGCCTGAAGGCACAGAGCTTCCTTATTATGATGTTCTGGTGCGACCTGAGCGTCTGCTAGAGGCACCTTTGGCAGAAGATCCCGATTACTTTTGGCTTGACCCGCAACCAGCGGTTGAGCAATTGGAATGTGTGACGGATAGCACGGTCGTAGGTGTAGAATCTGTGATTACTGACATCACTCCCATTGTGGATTCACTGTATGTTGAGGAGTGGGATGACTGGGTCTACAACACCGTTGGATACGATACGACGTATGTTGAAGTTGACGTATATGATGTCACAGAAACATGTGATACCATGTATTTCCATGCCTCTGATACCTTGACCGATGTTCCCGGTCGTTTGCAGGTGCGTGACCCCTACACGACGATGACCATTGCGGGCTTCAATGGCGGCAACGGCATTTGGATGACACGCGATGGGTTGAATTTCAATACCACCCCATCTTGGATTCGATTGGACAACGCTCCAGCAGGAACGGGAACAAAGGCGGTAGAATTCACGGTCAATGTTGAGCCCGAAGCAGGAAATCACATGTTCGTAAGCGGTTGGGACGGAAAGCTGTACCGATTTGACGGAATGGAGTCCATCTACACCCAGGACGATGTGCCTGCGAACATGCGAAAGCAAATTCAAACGGTAGGTGCGGCCATTACGGGTATCGCTGTTGACCCCAACAATCCCAACCACGTTGTGATTTCTGTGGGGGGATACGGTGTCGTTTCATCAGGAAAGGTGCAAGAGACCTTTAACGCCCTCGATGAAGATGTAGATTGGACGAACATTTGGAACGCAGATGGACTCGAGAAGATGCCGTGCTACGATGTAGTTATCGATGCAATGGATCCTTCTGGTGAGACTATTTTGGTCGGTACCGAGTACGGTATTTTCGCGACAGACAACGGAGGAGATGAGTGGGTGATGGCGAACCAAAACATGGCGTCTGCCCCGAATCAACCTACCGCACCGGTCTTTGATTTGAAGCAGCAATGGCGTGGTGCTTCTCCTTGGATCAATCCATCCAATCAAGGGGCAATTTACGCAGCGACACACGGCCGTGGAATTTTCCGTTCGGACTTGTTCCTAGGGGTAGAAGACCTCGATTCAGAGGATGTAGCACAAGCACAGGGTTTGTTGGTGTATCCCAACCCTGTTACGGATGCCAACTTCACCCTTCAGTCGCAAGCAATGAAAGGCGATTTCCAGTTGCAGGTATTCGATCTCACCGGCCGATTGAATGTTGATCATTCGATCCGAGGCTACGTCGGTGGTCCCTTGACGGTGGATGCTTCGAACCTTCCGAATGGGCAATACATCGTGCGATTGGTGAATGGCCAATTCCAGGAGACGGCGAAGCTGCTCGTGCGCCACTGATAGCGAACACCAGATGAGCTACTTGCTCCATCCAATGGGATAAAAAAATCCCCAGCTATTCAAGGCTGGGGATTTTTTTTGTCCTGAAGGCCGCAAGACATGTTGTTTAGCCCCTAAAGATGGAGCAACTCCGCCTGGCCTTCTTCAATTTTGGCCGCCGTAAAGTGATGGATCCAATCGCCGAGATTGATGTAGCGTGCCGAAGGTTGACCGGGCTCAGGGTGCGGCACTTCCAAATCAAGGGGCAGGTGACGGTGGCCAAAGATGAAGCAGTCCAGTGGCTGCTGGGCCAAAACGGAACGACAGTGATGCCACAGCCATTCATTTTCAGGCGTTTCGAACACGATATCTTCCTTGCCCCCGTTTGCTCTGCTGTTGCGCGATAACCTCGACGCCAAAGCGACGCCGACATCCGGATGTACCCACCGGTATGCCCACTGGAGGAGCGGAGCGGTAAATACCTTCTTAATGCGCTTGTAACCGTAATCTCCCGGTCCCAGGCCATCACCGTGTCCGATCATGCAGCGAAGCCCGTCATATTCCCGGATGATGGGCGTGCGATGCAATTCGACTCCCAACTCTTCTTCAAGGTAGCCAAAGGTCCACATGTCGTGGTTGCCTGTATGATAATGGACGGGAATTCCAGCATCTGAAATGCGGGCGATGGCCCCCAGCAGGCGCACACCTCCTTTGGGAACGGCGCGTCGGTATTCGTACCAAAAGTCGAAGATGTCGCCGACCAGGTGAATTTCTGTCGCGGCGCCATTGCTGGCATGGCCTTGGCCGGCAGCGGAGTCTTCCAGCCACCGAATGAAGCGCAATTCTCGCTCGCGGCTGTTCACCGGATTCGGCACACCGAGGTGCAAATCAGAGGCGAGGTGGACGCGGTTCAACTGGCGGGATTCATTGATGACCTTCGCAATTACCGGAGCAATTCGTTCAGCTTGGCAGAGAGGGCAGGACCGCGCAAATGTGTCGCGGCGATGATGCCGTCCTGATCCACCAAAACAACATGAGGAATGCTGGTTACCCCATAGGATCGGGCCGCGGCGTTTTGCCAACCGTTGAGATCGCTTACGTGATTGGGCCAGATCAAGCCGTCTTGGGCGATGGCCGATTTCCATCGAGCGGCATCCTTGTCCAAGGAAACCGAAAACACTTCGAATCCTTTTTGCTGGTATTCGCCGTAGGCGCGCACCACGTTCGGGTTCTCACGCCGACAGGGGCCGCACCAGGAGGCCCAAAAATCGATGAGCACCACCTTGCCGCGCAAGTCGCTTAAGCGGCGTTCTGTGCCATCAGGATCGGCCATGACGATGTCAGGCGCTTCATCGCCAACGCCGTAGCGGGAGTTTTTGGCCTGCCTCGGTTGGTTCGCACCGTTTCCTTTGCGCACAACACGTTCTTTGGCATCTTGACGTTGGGTCGCATTTGCTTTTGTGGCCATCGTCAACGCTTGATGAAAGGAGCCATTGCGCAAAGGCCCTTCGGTCTCTTTTAAAATGTCTTGAAAAAGCTGTCCATTAGAACGGGGTTCCAAATGCTCGAGCGGGCCCAGCAGAGCCAACGACCCTGGGTGGTCTTTGATAAAGTCCTTTGCCCACGTATCGGCTTCGTTTTTCTTTTGGGCCGATTTATCGGAAAGCTCTTGCATCTTCTCTCTGTCCTTGGTGCGTTGCATCGTGCCTCGCAGCATGCTCAACGTGGTTTGGAGGGGCATCGCCTTCGCATAGTATTCATGTACTTCTGCAGAGGCCTGAGAGCCTGTAATAGTCGCATTCTGGATGAAGCCTCCGTCTGGAATTTCAGCTTGGATGTGGACGTGCATCGTGCTGTCCATGATGATGACCATCGGGGACGTTTTACTGACCATGAGCTGATAGTAATCCATTACCAATGGCCGATCTGGAATGATTTCAAAATGACCTTGCATATCGGATGTAGCAGTTCCGATCGGGACGAACATTCCACCTTGTCCAGGCTTTCCGGGCATCCATTGACGCAATTCCAAGACAACTCCCAAGCCTTCACCTGATAAAACGCCCGATACGGCATTGCGGGGTCCGTTGGTCTGTGGACCACACCCGGCTAAGATTCCCATGGTAGCCGCAGCGACGATTATCGCACCCAAGTAGCCTCGTTTCTTACGCTTCACAAATTCCTTCATGATTCAAATATCTTGAATTTTTATCGGTTTTAGACGGTAGCAGGGGTCCGGTCTTTCAATTGTTCTGTGAGCCATCCGTTTAATTGAACTGAATTCATCCACTCGGCTTTCATCGGTTCGTAGCGAATAGGGACACCGTCGATGACCGTTTTGGGCAGGCGCATGGCGTCTTTTTCGGTGGTAATCAGCGCGTGCAAGCGATCTGATTCGATGATGCGATTCCATCGCTTGAAATCCGCTGCCGAAAACGATTTATGATCGGAAAATGCCTCGCGTCGGACCACCTGAAAACGCTCTGCTAAGCGATCCATGAAACGCTCTGGTCGGGCGATACCTGCCACTGCTATGATGCGTTCACGTCGGTCTGGGGATTCTTCGGGATTGCCGTTATTGCATGGTGCATCATCGGGCCAACACCGGAGCGGCTCCGATTGCATCCGGCTTCCAAAAACAGGCCGGTCCGCGGGCAGTCCTTGAGCAAATGCATCCCGGATTTCTGAAGACTCATCGCTCAGCCTTGTCACCACGACCGCATCGGCTATTTTCAAACGGCTATGCAAGTCGCGCAGGCGCCCCAGCGGGAGCAAAGCATCTGATTGAATGGGCTGGGTGCTGTCGATGAGCAAGATGCTCAAGGTGGGCTTGAGCCGCCTGTGCTGGAGGGCATCGTCGCACACGACCCATTGGAGATGAGGATGAGCGGCTTTCATAACGTTTAACCCTTGTAGACGGTCTTCGCATACGGCCACGGGTGCACTTGGGAGCTTCCGCGCGAGCATGAGCGGCTCATCTCCAACGTCTTTGGCGTCTGCATCGCTGTCGACCCAGAGAAACCCTTTCGTTTCTCGACCGTATCCTCGGCTGAGGATGCCGACTGTTCCGGTGCCCAAGATCGATTCCATGTCGCGCACAAACCGCTCGGTCATGGGCGTTTTACCTGTTCCACCGACTGTGAGGTTGCCTAAGGCCAAGGTTGGGATTGCCCCCTCGCTTGAGGCGAGGACTCCATGGTCGTACAGCGCGTGTCTGCACGTCAGTATTGCTGCATGCAAAGCGGCCAGTGGTCCGAGGAATATCATCCGAACGATGCGGGGAATCATGCGCTAAAAATACGGGTTGTTCGGGACGTCCCTTACATTTGGTTCATGCAAGATGGACAAATCATGAAAGTTCGGGACGTGGTTTACGAATTGGAGCGCTGGGCGCCCCCTTCTCTCCAAGAATCGTATGATAATTCGGGTCTTTTGGTGGGCGACTTGGACGCGGATGTCACGGGTGTTCTAGTTTCGTTGGATTGCACAGAGGAAGTCGTCGCTGAGGCGGTGGCGCTCGGAGCAAATGTCATTGTCTCACACCATCCCATTGTTTTTAAAGGGCTCAAACGGTTCACAGGAACGACCTATGTCGAGCGGACGGTGATGGCCGCGATTCGCCAAGGGGTGCAGCTGTATGCTATCCACACGAATTTGGACAATGTGGCGGACGGCGTGAACCAGCGGTTGGCAGAACTAGTGGGGTGCACGCGGGAGTCTCTTCGCATTTTGCGACCTAAAAACGACCTGCTCAAGCAAGTGGTGGTCTATGTGCCTGCGGACCATTCCGATGCGGTGCAACAGGCGATGTTTGATGCAGGGGCAGGTCGCGTTGGAAACTACGATGAATGTGGCTGGTCGGTAGAAGGTCAAGGAACGTTTCGGCCCCTCGGCGGTGCAGAGCCCTTTGCCGGGCAGGTCGGGGTGCGTGAGCGAGCCCACGAGCGCCGAGTTGAAGTTGTTACAACGCCCGAGCTATTAAGCGCTGTATTGCAGGCCATGAAGGCGGCTCATCCATATGAAGAAGTGGCTCATGGTGTTTGGACGTTGGAGAATGTTTTGACCAATGTGGGAAGTGGCATGGTGGGAAATTTGCCGACTTCCATGAGTGAGGAAGCGTTCTTGGATTCCGTTAAATCCGCCTTGGGTTGTGCGGCATTGAAGCACACTAAACTGCTGAATCGAGAGGTTCGAAAAGTCGCTGTTTGCGGGGGTTCTGGGAGTTTTCTGCTGAGCGATGCGATCCGGTCTGGCGCCGATGTTTTCGTGACCTCTGACTTCAAATACCATGAATTTTTTGACGCCGATGGACGCATCATCATCGCCGATGTAGGCCATTATGAAAGCGAATGGCAAACAACGGACCTGATTGTCAACAGGCTAAACGAAAAATTCCCTAATTTTGCCGTCCATTTGGCAAAGGCCAATCCGAATCCTATTCACTATCGCTGACCACAACATGGCTAAAAAAACCACCGCCTCGACTGCAGAAGACAAACTGCGTGCGTTGTATGATTTGCAACTAATCGATTCTCGAATTGACCGCATTCGCGTTGTTCGAGGAGAATTGCCGTTGGAAGTCGAAGACTTGGAAGACGAAATCGCTGGATTGCGCACCCGCTTGGAGCGGTTGGAGGAAGACCTTGATTTGGTGAACCAGCGGATCTCCGCTTACAAGAATCAAATCGAAGACAGCAAGGCTCTAATTGCCAAGTACACCGAACAGCAAAATAACGTTCGCAACAACCGAGAGTTCGAATCCTTGAACAAGGAGGTGGAATACCAAACCCTCGAGATTGAGCTGTGCGAAAAGAGGATTAGAGAGTGCCTGGCTCAAGTCGAGCAAAAATCTGAAGTCGTCAATACCAGCAAAGAAAAGTTGGAGATGCGGGATGCTGATTTGGTGAGCAAGAAAACGGAGCTGTCCGAGATCATCGCCGAGACGCAGCAAGAGGAGGATGTGTTAAACGGTTTGAGTGACAAGATGGCAAAGAGCATTGATGATCGTTTGCTAGCGAGCTATCAGCGCATTCGCGGAGCCGCCAAGAACGGTTTGGCCGTTGTTCCAATTGAGCGCGAGGCTTCTGCTGGATCGTACATCAAGATTCCACCACAGCGTCAAATTGATATCGCGCAACGAAAGCGAATCATTGTGGACGAGCACAGCGGTCGAATCCTGGTTGATAAGGAGTTGGCTGAGGAGGAAAACAGCCGCATGGATACGCAGATTAGCAAGGCGTTGGCGAAGGCCAAGAAGTAAGTTGGTTCAACCCTCAACGCAAAAACGGCACCTCATGGGGTGCCGTTTTTGGTTGCTGTAAATCCTCAAGTGAATTTCATCACCCGCATACCGAGTCAGTACCGCTTCTTTTTGGGCGTGCTTGAAGGCTTGAACTTGGCGGATGCGGGCTTCTTGCGAGCACCTCCATTGTCGGAATTAGCAGAATTACTTCGACGGGAGTAGCGATCGTCTGGAGGAGTGTCCCGTCCGAAAGCGCCGTTGTCGCCAAATTTCTTTTTGGGTTTGCTTTTCCAGCTGTCGTCCCCTCCCGTGAATTTCCGCTTACCACTTTCGGGTCTTCCGCCGGATGATGGTCTACCGCCGGATGATGGTCTACCGCCCGATGATGGTCTTCCGCCACTTCGGCTTCCTTGACCACTGCGGTCCGAACGTGTTCGCTGGGTGTCGCGTCCTCGCGATCCTCCATGGCTGCCGCCTCTTCCACCAAAGCTCCGTTGACCACCGCTTCGGTCGTCTCCTCCCTTGAGGTTTAGATCCTTACCATGCGTGATGTTCAATTTGGATAGTTCCAGGCTGACAATGCGGTTGAGCACTTCTTCTTTCGACATGCTTTCAAATCGCTCCAAGGTGGAAAACCACAAGTCTGCGGGCAGTCCTTGGTTTTCTTCACGCTTCAAGACTTCTGCTGCCCAGCGCTCCAACCGTGCGGCCGAGATGGACTTGGCATCTGGAATTTGAGCCTCTGTGAATTCGATGCCCAATCCCTTAGAGAGTCGATTGACGACGGCCTTTTCTCGGGTGTTGATGAACGCCATAGAAATGCCTGTTTTGCCCGCTCGTGCCGTACGGCCTGATCGGTGCGTGTAATAGGCTTGGTCATTCGGTAGTGAGTGATGAAAAACGTGGGTCAAATCGTTGACGTCGATGCCCCTTGCCGCCACATCCGTTGCGATGAGCACCTGCAGCTCCCGCATCTTGAAACGGCGCATGACGCGGTCTCGCTGGGGTTGGGAAAGGTCCCCGTGAAGCGCGTCAGCTCGGTATCCTTTTTTCATCAGTGTTTCCGCCAAGTCCTGCGTGTCGCGCTTGGTGCGACAGAAAACGACGCCGAACAGTTCCGGATCCATGTCCATGAACCGCGCCAGAGCTTCCGCTTTGTCTGTATGACGCACCGTAGCATACTGGTGGTCGATGTGGTCATTGACCGCTGTTTGCGGGTCGATGCGCACCTCCATGGGGTCCTCCATGTACTGCTTGACCATGCGGCGAATTTCCTTCGGCATGGTGGCTGAAAACAGCCAAGTCCGCTTGGATGCGGGCGTCATGTCCAAAATGGTGTCGAGTTCTTCTTTGAACCCCATGTTGAGCATTTCGTCGGCTTCGTCCAGGATGACGAATTCCAGTTGATCGAGCTTGACGGCTTTGCGCTTGGCTAAATCAATCAAACGGCCTGGCGTGGCAATGACCACATGGCACGGTCGCCTCAGCTGTTGGATTTGCGTCATGATGTTTGCACCTCCGTAAACCGCAACGGTCTGAATGCCGTCGAGTTGTTTGGCAAAAAGCTCAATTTGCTGGGCGATTTGTTGACCCAGTTCGCGGGTTGGTGCGAGGATCAAGGCTTGGACATGCGAGGCTTTGGGGTCCAGGTGTTCGAGCATGGGCAGCCCAAATGCAGCTGTTTTGCCCGTTCCCGTTTGTGCCAAGCCAATGAAATCCCGATCCCCTGCGAGCAGGTGAGGGATGGCTTCTTGCTGAATTTCGGTGGGGTTCTCAAAGCCAAGTGTGGCGATTGCTTTGAGAAGCGGGGCGGAAAGCCCAAGACGTTCAAATGATTCCAAAAGGGGTGCGGGTCTTGCAGATAGAGGCCGCAAGGTAGGGCTGATCCGCATGAATAACACGGGCTTATCCGGTTTTACATGCGAAAGCCTAAGGAAGCGACGACCATTCCGTGCGTTTTCCGCAATCGACCTGCCTCAATTAAATCGGGCGAGTACAGGTAAATATCCCGGTCGTGCCAACTGCGTCGGTAGGTCGCTGAAGCATACCAAGCGTTTGTTCGATAACCAAAGCCCATGCTTCCCGTATAGCGACTTGCATCCGTGTCAATTTCGGCTGCAGGGGAGAAGGGGGAAGTCTCCATTCCCGCACCAGCGCGAAGGCGCCAATTCCGTTGGATACGGAATTCACAGCCAACGCGGGCTGCATGGGATAGATTGTACAGCTGGGATGCGGCTTCGTTTTCTGTCTCGAAATTGTACGGGTCTGGCCCTGAGAGGGCTTGAGGTTTGAGCATGCCACTTCCATAATCTACTCGCTCATAATCCGCTGTGATGATGCCCATCTTTCCCAGGATAAATGCTCCGGACGCAATGAGCCGGGAAGGCGTAAGTACTACGTACTCCAAACGGTTAAAAGGAGAGCTTGAATCGAAAGATTCACCGTCCTTGAAGTCACTGCGGATTTTTGTGGAGTATTCGTCCGTGAACCCAATGCGGCTGCGGGTGTGGTATGCGACTCCCGCGCGAAGCCAATTCGTTAGAGCCAAGTTGATGCCGACTTTGAAATTGACTCCACTGCCCTCCACAGTCAGTAGTTCTTGATACTCCCATTCAGCGAGTTCCAAGGAGTCGATTCGCGGGCGCTCGTTGTGAATGGCTTTTTCGTCGAATTCGACGCTGACAATGCCGATGCTCGCACCGATGTAGAGGCGTTCTTGAAACCCAGATCCCAGACCGATGTTGGTTTCATTGAGATGGCCGGAACGCTCAATAATCTTGGTGGCGTAGGCGCCACCTGATGGGATTTCTGAAATGTAATCCGTCGGATTGTTGTTGGGGTGGGGGTTGAGGAGGTAAGTCTCCCAAGCGAGGCTGCTGGTAAAGGGTGAAAGGTTATAGAGTTCATCGGGATTTGCGCCCATGGCCTCTCCCAAAAAGACGTCGAGCAACGTTCCGTCCAGCGGTGCGTCATCGATCCGGACGCGCTCGTTGTAGTTTGCCCGCCGCGTATTGGTAACTGCGAGGGTCGTGACGGGCCAATCTGGATTCACGGAGGGGTAACTCAATGCGATGCCGAGGTTGGTTGTTGAACCGCTGAGTTGGTTGGCGTTGCCAAATTGACCGGCGATGTTCACTTTTGTCTTTTGCGAAGCAAGTCCAGTAGAGATGCCCGCATCTCCTCTGCGGTACATGCCAATTCCTGCGGGGTTTCCGCTTAGGCAAGCGAGGTCAGCGCCTAATGCTCCAAAAGCTCCGCCCATGGACATGGAGCGCGCCGTACCAAGGGACTCCTGGTAGCTGTAACGCAGGATGTCAATTTCGTTTTGAGCGTTTGCCTGCCATGCAATCGACCCCAAGAAGAGGCTCAGAATCCAAGCCGAAGTAGATTGACGCTGCTTCATCGGCCACCTCCTCGGCTAGAGCGAGAAGATCCACTAGGTCGCGAACCTCCTGAACTTCCTGAACTTCTGCTCGGTGTATTCGCAGGGGAAGTGCGGCTGCGTGACGAATTGTTCGATGGCTCAGGGGCGCTCCAAGATCGATTCGGTCGAGGGGAGGTGGTATCCCGCTGATTTCCGATTTTTTCCATCCAGCGATTCATGCGGGAGTTGGAGGCCGGTGCTACGTATGTGGGTGCGCTGGTATCGCCGCCTCTTGGGCTTGCTGTGGGCGATTGATCGGCTGGGGTCTCTTCCACTTTGGGACGCACCAAGACGCCGTTCGAGTCGTAGTTGCTTCCGCTGCCGGTGTAGCTCATGATTGGAGTGCGTGTGCGTCCTGTCACGCCGTTGAAGCTGTCGTTGCTTCCCGTTCCGGACCAACCGCCGTTGCTGTTGTTCCAACCGCCATAGCCGTTGTTCCATCCGTTGTAGCCGCCGTAGCCGTTGTTCCAGTTGTTGGCCGCAAAGGGGCTATACCCGTATCCATATCCTGAGCCGTATCCCATTCCGTAGGGGTTGCCCCACCCGCTTCCGTATGGATCCATCCCGCCATAGCCCATGCCGTACCCCATTCCATAGCCCATGCCGCCTGCACCAAAAGGATTCAAGTAGGAAGAAAGCCCCCAGCCGTTGCCCATCCCGTTGCCGAAGGGACGGTAAGGATTGTTGATGCTTGATTGGTACCTGGGCATGCCGTAACCGTAGCCTCCTGCATAACCTGGACTGTAAAGGCTTCGACTCGGATCGTAGTAATCGTCTTCCAAGGGCTCTTCTGCGCTCTGTTCTAACGCGAAGTTCAAGTACTGCGCGTCGGTGATGAACTCCTCTCCGCGGCGCAAGTACATTTCGTCATCTTCGAGGGCCGAGAAGTTGGGGGTGGTCGCACACCCAGAAAAAACGACGATGCCAAGCACGGTAAAGAGCCAATGTGCAGGATGATCAAGGCGGGAGAGCGGGAATGTAGCCATGGGAATGTTATAATCTTGGGAAAGGTACGAAATTGGTACTTTTGCGATGCGGATTGTCCACGTTCGGATAACTGCACAAATCATACCAAACTCCCAGTGCAACCCCATGGCTTCTAAATTGACTTCCCGCGAGGCGGATTACAGCAAGTGGTACAACGAATTGGTGGTGCAAGCTGACCTGGCCCAACACAGCGATGTAAAAGGGTGCATGGTGATCAAGCCATACGGTTTTGCCATTTGGGAACGGATGAAGGCCGTCCTCGACGAAATGTTCAAAGAGACGGGGCACGTGAATGCGTACTTCCCTTTGTTTATTCCCAAGAGTTATTTTTCCAAGGAGGCGAGTCACGTGGAAGGGTTTGCCAAGGAATGTGCCGTGGTTACCCACTACCGGTTGATGAATGACCCGGATGGAAATGGCGTGGTCGTGGACCCTTCGGCCAAGTTGGAGGAAGAGTTGATCGTTCGCCCGACATCGGAGACGATTATCTGGAATACCTACAAGAATTGGATTCAGAGCTACCGCGATTTGCCGCTCTTAATTAATCAATGGGCCAACGTGGTGCGCTGGGAAATGCGGACGCGGTTGTTTTTGCGCACCAGTGAATTTTTGTGGCAAGAGGGCCATACGGCACACGAGACTTCCGACGAGGCGGTGGAAGAAGCCCGCCGCATGCTCGACGTCTATGCGGACTTTGCGGAGCAGTGGATGGCCATGCCCGTTTTGAAAGGGGTGAAGAGTGCGAATGAACGGTTTGCCGGTGCCTTGGATACGTATTGTATTGAGGCCATGATGCAAGATGGAAAAGCGCTGCAGGCTGGAACTTCGCACTTCTTGGGACAGAATTTCGCCAAGGCATTTGATGTCAAATTCGCCACGCGTGACGGAGGTCAGGAATTGGTATGGGCGACTTCATGGGGAGTTTCGACCCGGCTCATGGGAGCGCTGATCATGACACATTCGGACGACGCAGGTTTGGTCCTGCCTCCGAAGTTGGCGCCTATCGAAGTGGTTTTGGTTCCGATTTACAAGGGAGAGGAGCAGATGGCGGAGATTGTTGGGGCATTGAAAGGCATTGCCGATGAGCTGAAAGCTGCAGGACTGCGCGTGAAGGTCGATGACGACGATTCAAAGCGGTCAGGATGGAAGTTCGCCGAGCACGAGTTGAAGGGCGTTCCCGTGCGATTGGCCATGGGGCCTCGTGACCTAGCTGGCGGCACCATCGAAGTGGCCCGCAGGGATACGCAAACAAAATCCGTGGTGGAAGCTGCTGGCATTACTGCGCACGTGAAATCCTTGCTTGATGAAATTCAGCAATCGCTCTTTGATCGTGCCGCTCAACGCACGCAAGAAACCACGACCCGGGTCGAGACCTGGGACGAATTCAATGCCGCCCTCGAAACCGGTGGCTTCATCGAAGCTCACTGGGACGGCACCTCCGAAACAGAGGAGCTCATCAAAAAAGAAACCAAAGCGACCATCCGCTGTATCCCGCTGGATGCGAAGGACGAGCCGGGTGCGTGCATCCGAACGGGTGCGCCCTCCAAGCAGCGAGTCGTTTTTGCTCGTGCATACTAATTCCTTTTCGTCATGGACAACACCCCCATCGGACTTAATCCTGAAGTCACTGCAGAAACGATCACCGGTTTGAATAGCCTGCTGGCGGACTTGCAGATTTTTTACCAAAACGTGCGCGGCTTCCATTGGAACATCCGCGGTGCGGAGTTCTTTGAACTGCATGCCAAATTCGAAGAGTTGTACACCGACCTACAACTCAAAATTGACGAAGTCGCCGAGCGAATTTTGACCTTGGGCGGTCGCCCAATGCACTCGTACGAGGCGTACTTGAAAACCACTGACATCCATGCGGTCAAGGACATTTCGAGCGGTCCCGAAGCCATGAAGCATTGCGTTGCTGCGTTCAGTGTCTTGTTGCTGCGGGAGCGGGCTTTGCTTCAGTTGTCTGCCCAAGCCGGCGACGAAGGAACCCATGCCCTCATGAGCGACTACATCCGTCAGCAAGAAAAGACCGTCTGGATGTACCGGGCATATCTGGGATGATGCTCCCTGCGCAGGCTTGCTCCTTGTCGCATTGAAAAAATCGCCTCCCATCTTGTTGGTTGCAATCGATGTAGTATATTTGCGCCCCAATTGGCCCGTTCGTCCAGGGGTTAGGACGCCAGGTTTTCATCCTGGAAACAGGGGTTCGATTCCCCTACGGGCTACACTTCAATCCCCCGCATCCTCAACAGGTGCGGGGATTTTTGAGTTTAATCGCTGTTGAATATTGTTTTTTGTCAGCTATCTAAGCGAGCTTCATCGAATTGTTGAGGCAGGGTATGGATGAAATTTACTCTTCGTAATGCAGAAAGGTTAATTTTGGCTGAAATGGTGAGTGAACCAAATTTGATAATTGGATGAAAATGAATGGAACGTCATCTTGGATGCCATCAGCCACTTACCAGAAATTATTTTTGGCAATCGTTTGTGTCGGGATTGCTGCCTTTGAATCGAGAACCACAGGAGATTTTGAGATTTTCTTGGCGGCTTCGAGTGATTTTTTTCTAGGTGCGAATCCGTACGAGGAATTGTATCATCAATGGTATCATTATTACTATGACTTACTTTTTCTCTCGCTCATTTATCCGCTCACTTGGTTACCAGTGTCCATTGCGAAATTCTTATGGATTTTGTTCCTGGAGGGAACGATGTTCCGTTCTTGGAAATTGATTGAAAGCTGGTTGCCAGCGAGAGATGAATCAAAAGGTGGTTTGTTTTATGAACGCTTAGTACTGTTCATTGCGAGTGCCAATTTGTGGTTGATCAACTTCCATCTGCATCAATTAACCCCTGTCTTGCTCTGGTTGATGTTGGAGGCGGCGCAAGAAACGAAGCGCAGTTGGAGGGGAGGGCTTGTTGGATTTGGAATTGCATTAAAAGTGATTCCCATCGCCGCGATTCCTTTATGGTTTTTAAGGGGACATTGGTTGAAGCTTCGAAATGCAGTAATGGTTGTGTTCGCGGCTTTGGTAGTGCCCTTTCTGTGGACGGAATCCGATCGTGCACTCCACCTTCTTGAATCTCGCTGGGATTTATTGAATCCAACCAATCAAGAGCACGTGTTTGATGTTGATGAAGAATCATTCCACTCGGTGACGACTTGGATACCTACTCTGACCTCGGTGGAAGCAAGAGGGGATAACACCAAAGAGTGGAGGCGGCACTTAATTGACTTGCCCTTTCCTCAGGTGCATTTGTTGACAAGGATTGTTCAGTTTTTGCTCCTTTGTTCGGTGTTGTTGTTTTTGACTGCGCCTCCTTGGCAACCTCCTGTGTCCGCAGTCTATGAGTGGGCTGGATTATTAACGGTAATTCCGTTGGTTTTTCCGCATCAGCAGATTTATTCATTCTTATTTACGTTTCCAGCGATGGCTTGGCTGATTCGAAACGGATGGTTTGTTCCTAAGCCACAAATGTCCCGCGGGTTGAAGGCTTTGTCGATTTTGGCCATGTTCATCTTGAACCTCCACCTTTACCTAGGGGCTTATAGATCATTTTACAATCACTACAAATTAGTGACAATTGGGGCGCTCATTCTCTTGTGGTGCTTCTACAAAACAAAGCCAATGGAATCCAGAATGACGGATCGAACGTAAGAATCAAAATGGGGTTAATCGCCAGGCATTTCAATCATTATTGTTCTGTCCTTATCAACTGCTACATTGCCCGTCATGCACCCTCCCAAAAACCACATCCATTTGGCAGAACAATGGGAACAACAACATTTTGAACGGCGCTGAAAGGCCTGTCATTGCTCGATAGTTGATAGCCCCCTACGGGCTACAATCAAAATCCTCGCATCTTCAACCGACGCGTGGATTTTTGGTCTTTACCAACTTGCGAGGGTTGCGTTTCACCCCTAGGCGTGAGGGACTATGCGCCTGTGCGGTTTACTTTAGCAATTGTATTGATTCTACATACGAGAAACCATTAGCACCATGAAGCAACACGCATACCTCATAATGGCCTTTATGTTGGGGGTCACCCAATTGTCAGAAGCACAAGTGATCACATGTGTTCCTTGTGACATGTTAGGCATGGTTGTCAATGTGGGTAGTCAAGAAAACATGATCAATCTTTACCATTCAGGTCAATACATGACTCATCCTCAAGATCAAAATGTTTTTGTGTGGGAGTTTAAAGATCAACAGGGTAACATGCTACATCAGGAGACGATAGAAAATGAACAATTCATCTCTTTTGATCATAATTGGCCATTGACTGATACGATAAACGTGACCGTGCATTTTGTAAACGATGAGGCGAATTTGGATAACTGGTACATTTCTGAAGGTTTGCCGCCTACCGGCAATTCAATCAATTGTTTATTTGAAGACCAGATATATTGGGAAACAGGTGAGCCTACTCCATGGGGGAGCTGGACATTCATTCATAACAATCCCGGTGTTGATCTCAATACTTCAACAGGCATTGGCAGTCTAGTCGTGGGGCAAAAGAAATTAATTAAAACACTTGACGCATTGGGCAAAGAGGTCAATCAAGCGGCCAATCAAATCCTATTCTACATCTATGATGATGGTTCAGTGGAGAAGCGATGGTTGCTCGAAGAGTAATTGACGTTCATTCAAGGTTGAGTTGAAACTTGATAGCGTCAACGCGACTGCAACTAAAATCCCCGCTCCATTAATGGAAGCGGGGATTTTTGGTTTTTGATTTATCCCTTAATGAGTTGCAATTTCTGCTGGGTTCCTGAGAAGCGAACGAGCACAGTATACAAGCCGCTAGGTAGGTCTGTAGCGTTCAGCAACCCGTTTCCTACTCCGCTTTGACTATGAACCAATTTCCCGAGAAGGCTGAAGACTTGGACTTCCCATGCCTCGTCAACACGAAAGCCCTGAAGCTGGGAGGTAGAGGAGACTGGATTAGGAAAGAGGGAAATGGAAGCGCCTGCAACTACTTCTTCCGCAATATCCGAAGCCGTGCTTTCGCATATAACAAAGTTGAGTGTATTTGGTGGGGCTTCGCTGGTGCTTGTTTCGTCAATGACGACCTCGCCCGCTGGATTCTTCACGGTGTAGCCGCATTGCGTGGGGTAGACCACGGGCGAACTGACGAGGAAGTCGACTTCTCCTTCGTTGACCGTGACCATCACCGTTCGTTCCTCGAACGACTGATAATCCGCGTATCCGTCTCCGTCAAAATCGGGGTTGAAGAAGATGTTGGCTTCCAGGCCGGATTCTGAGAAGACGCCCATGTTGCCTCCGTACCAGCCATCATAAGACCCGTCAGTGAACGTTACTTCGATGAGGCCGCAGGTCGGACTTTCTTCGCATGGATTCAATCCGTAGATGCTGATCGGCGGTGATGCGTAGCTGCTGTAAATAACAGTTCCGAATTGATCCTCAACTTCGAATCCGTGGTTTCCGCTCCAAGAGCCCCCTTGATTGTTGTAAATCACATCGATTCGAGAGCCGTTGTTTACCGGTACGGAGAAGGATTCCGTTGTGCCTGTTGTCATCGTCTCCGATGCGATCAAGGTTCCATTGGAAAAAACGTTGATTGTTGAGCCTTCCCAACCTTCCGACCCATTCCCGAACGTTAACATGTTGATTTTCCACGCTCCGCAGGTGCCTTCTGGGTCGGGAAAGTCATAAGGCATCACTTCACCCAAGGAATGCACCACGCCGTTGTACGCTAGCATGTCGGCTTGGATGATGGGGGCGGTGTTGGCTGCAATGCCTTCGGAGTCAATGGAGATTCCAATGTTTTCGTTGCCATATGAAGTCAAATTTTGGCCATTGAACAAATCATCCGATTCATAAACAGCCTCTACCAGATGCGCATAGAGGATGTCATCCATGAATTGGGAGGCGAGTAAGGCTTCTACGCTCTCGAAGCCACTGGCTTCCGCAAGTGCAAAAAAAGCGGCATCGGTGGGAGCGAATACCGTAAAAGGACCTTCGGCAGGCTCGTTGTCGTTTAAAATGGGC
>ERZ651776.296-NODE-296-length-73258-cov-7.451032_pt1 | contig 73258 bp, 67 predicted proteins | sample MGYA00514761_ERZ651776 | MGnify/ENA metagenome assembly ERZ651776
GGAGTTCAGACGTGTGCTCTTCCGATCTTAAAGAGAAAGCAGAGCAAGAGCGGATAGAGGTCGCCATGCAAGCGCAGGCGCTAGCGAAAGAACAACAAGCACAGCAACAAGAACAAGAACAAGAGAGGCTAGAGGCTGCGTTGCAGGCAACGACACAAGGCACTGCCGCCCCACCACCTACTAACAGCAACGTAACAACGCTCGCGTCGGTAGACGACGGCGCGATCTCCATGCAGCCCGCTCTCCCGTTGCCTGCCACAACGCAGGCTAAGCCAGCGGCGCTGTTAGTTGAAATGTTTCAGCAGCGTGATGCCACGCGCGTGTTGTCGGTAGAAGCGAATCAAAAAATTCTGAAGATAGACAAGGACCCGTTGGAGCTAACAATTACGTCTCCCACGGACGGTTACCTATACGTTGCGTTGGCTGGCTCAGACCAAGAGAGCCTGTACTTGCTGTTCCCAAACCAGATCGACGCCAATAACCAGATAAAGGCAAACGTCCCAGTTAAGCTCCCGCGACGCTCTTGGAGAATAGTCGCCGGCGGGCCTAAGGGGACAGACACCGTGCTGGTCATCGTCACGGACTCACCACGTGACCTCAGCCAACTGGATGGAGAAGACGCTGGCCCCTTCGTCATGCCGCTACAGACGCGTGAGGGGCGCTCTCAGTTGCAAGCACTCATCGGTGCGTCCGGCAATGCGGATCAGCAAGTCTGTCAAACAGGTGGCAAAACGCGCAACCTAAAGGTGCAGATCGTTTGCTCGGATGCCTATGCCGCAAAACTGATTGAGTTCGAGGAGCGCTAGGCGCGTTGGTGGCTTAGGGGGCAATAAAGACCACTTGTCCAATCACGAGTTCTTGCTTGGCGTTTCGCTCTAGACGAATAATGGCATTGCGCCCCTTGATGGCGTCAAAGCCGAATGCTTTGCTTATCTCTTTAACCGCCGTCGTGCCGGACCAAAGACTGCCAATTAGCCCAAACAGCGCAAACGGGTTTTTAGGCGCGAGCTCGTTGGGTGGGCTTTCTATTTCGACAGTGCCGCCAGTCTCACGCATTTTTGCAACCCACTTCTGCAAGCGTTCGGGGGTTTCGTTGGGGCTGGGTCTCGCAATGAAATTGACCGTCACCTCTTTGCTACCCGTTGCTAGTGCGCGCTTTAAATCGGTATCGAACCCTTCAAGGTCAATGAATTGAAGGGTGGTGGGTGCCGGTCCCGTTTCCCCAGCTGGCTTGCTCGGATTGGTTTGACAACCCGTTATAAGAAATAGCAGCGCCAATGTGGCAAGACATTTATTCACCTAGACCTCCGGTTTTTATTTTGAGATGTGTTCTTAGATTTTTACACAAGAACCCATCGCATCCCCCCAACCCTGCACACACTTTTCCAAGCGCAGCTTGACGCTGACGCCCGAATGCCGGAGGACTGGGCTCCTTGCTTAGGCGATTCGACAAAGTGCCATTTTGGCCGTGCTCAGCTATTGACCAAGCAACCTATCTAGCACCCCCCAAAACTCACGTCGCGTAGGACGGGTCAAGCCGCTCGACTTTGCGCATCAGTGCAGGCCATGCCAATTGAGCGCCTAGACCAGCGGTGGCTTTCTCAAGTACGTCGCTCATGTTGTTGATGATGTTGGGGTCAATCTCCACCAAAGCGCCGCCCGCTTGCGCGCGCACCTGAATCTGGCAACTGGACTCCAAGAAGTACATGCTCAAAAACGCATCGGGAATGGTCGCGCCAACGGTGAGCAAGCCGTGGTTGCGCAAAATCAGGTGTTTGGCATGGCCAAGGTCGCCCTGTAATCGCGGCTTTTCATCGGGGCGAAATGCCACCCCCTCGTAGTCGTGATACGCCAAAGACGCCAGCACGCCCGTGCTTTGTTGGCTTATGGGCAAAAGACCGCAGCGCTGGGCGCTCACGGCGACGCCTGCGGCGGTGTGGGTGTGTAGCACGCAGTGCATGTCGGGTCGGGCTTCGTGAATAGCGCTGTGAATGACAAAGCCAGCGGGGTTCACGGGAAACGGGGTGTCGTGCAGTTTGTTGCACGCCATGTCTACTTTGACCAAGCTAGAGGCGGTGATCTCGTCAAACATCAAGCCATAGGGGTTGATCAAGAAGTGCTCTTCCCCGTGGCTAACTGATTCGGGTAATTTGGCACTGATGTGTGTGAACACCAAGTCTGACCACCCGTAGGCGGCCACCAACCGATAACAGGCGGCTAAGTCGCAGCGCAGCTGCCACTCTTCATCACTTACTTGGTCACGCATTGAGGGCACATTCAGCATGGGAGACTCCGCATAAGGGTTAATGCAAAATAGCATCATGAACGCGGCCCCACCGCGCTGGCGTCACCTTGGTGATTGAGGCGAGCGGTGGTCGCGCTGAACATGCAGGTTCAAGGAGAATGAACATGAATCAACTGTTTGTGTCGGATGCCGATGCCCTAGCGGCGCGCATTCCCAACGGCGCGAGTGTCTCAGTGAACAAGGGCGATGAGGCCGATGTGCCCATGGCGTTGGGTTATGCCATGATTCGTCGGGGTCTGAAGGGGCTGCACGTGGTGACGCTGCCGACGGCGGCATACCCGGTGAGCGGCATGCTGCTTGACTTGTTGATTGGTGCAGGCTGTGTAGATTCTGTGGAAACCTCTGGCATCTCTTTGCATGAGGCGGGGCCGGCGCCGCAGTTTTCTCAGGCGGTGAAGGCGGGGACGCTCAAGGTTATCGACGCCACCTGCCCTGCGGTGTATGCCGGTTTGCAGGCGGGGGCCAAGGGCCAACCGTTTGCGCCGTTGCGCGGTCTCATTGGCTCCGACATTCAGCGCCACCGAGCCGACTACCCCATTATTAACAACCCGTTGGCTGAGAATGACCCGATTGTGGTGGTGCCCGCCATTAATTGCGATGTCGCCATTTTCCATGCCAGCAAGGCCGACGAAGAGGGCAACATTTGGGTGGGGCGTGACCGTGACCGCTTGCTAGCCGCGCACGCGGCTAACCTGGTGTTGGTGACGGTTGAGTCGGTGGTGCCCGGTAGCTTTTTTGACGATGCGCACACCGCCGCTGGTGTCATTCCGTCATTTCAAATAGACGCCATTGCCTGCGTGCCTAGCGGCTGTTGGCCCATGGACATCAGCGGCCACATAGACCTCGATGCGGTGCGGGCCTACCAACAGGCAGCGCGCACATCTGAGGGCTTCGCGCGTTACCTGCAACAACACGTTTGGCAACAGCAGGAGGCGGCGTGAGCGAACCCTCTGTGGAGAAGGCTTGTCAGCCCGAGGAGCTATACGCCAGCGTGATCGCTGACATGCTCGGCGGTATTCGCCATGTGGCGGTGGGGATGCTGTCCCCCGTGCCCGGTGCAGGCGCCTTGTTAGCGCGCCAACTCAGCGACCACGCGTTGCGGGTGTCTATATTAGGGAGCCGTGAGCATAACCGTTGGACCAACGGCGGGGCGGAGCTATTTGATCTGGCAGGCCGTGGTGGTATTGACGCGTTTTTTCTGAGTGGCGGGCAAATTGACGGGCAGGGCAACATTAACTTGGTGGGTACGGGTGAGTACCCCAGCACGGGTGTGCGGTGGTCGGGGTCGTTTGGCTCGGCCTACTTGTATTTCGTGGTGCCACGGGTAATTTTGTTTCGATGGGAGCACAGCCGCAGAACCTTGGTAAAGCAAGTTGACTTTATAAGTGCGCCCGGCAAGTCAGAGGCAGGGGTGTACCGAACGGGTGGGCCGGTGGCGCTGCTGACTAACCTATGCCTGTTTACCTACGACCGTGTGTCCGGTGGCTTCACGCTCAAGAGCGTACACCCCGGACACAGCCTAGAAGAAGTGCGCGACCAAACGGGCTTTGACTTCGTGTGCCCAGACCACGTACCCGTGACGCCGTCGCCCGATGACGCGCGCTTGGCCCTCATACGCGGGCCGGTGGCTGAGCAGATTGCAGATATTTACCCGGCCTTTGCGGCGCAGGTGTTTGCCTCCGAGCCAGTGGACAGCCCAAGATGACCTCACCTACGACCCCCGCTGCAAGCGGTTGCCCCGTTAACCATGGCGGCCTGGACCCCAATGGTTGCCCGATTAGTGCGCAAGCCGCTGCATTTAATCCGTTTGAGCCCGCCTATATGCGCGACCCCGCGCAGTATCTGCGCTGGGCGCGTGAGCAAGAGCCTGTGTTTTGGAGCCCGCAGCTTGGGTACTGGGTGGTGACGCGTTACGAGGATGTGAAGGCGGTATTTCGCGACAACATCGTGTTTTCTCCCGCCATTGCGCTAGAGAAAATCACGCCAGCAACCCCGCAGGTGTTGGAGATTCTCAAAGGCTATGGGTTCGCAATGAACCGCACCATGGTGAATGAGGATGAACCCGATCACATGGCGCGCCGACGCCTGCTGATGGATGACTTTCTACCCGATCGACTGATCCGCTATGAGCCCATGGTGCGCGACTTGGCACGCCAATACATGGATCGATTTGTTGACAGTGGGCGCGCTGATTTGGTGGGCGCCATGTTTTACGAAATACCGTTGAATATCGCCTTGCGGTTTCTCGGCGTGTCCGAGGAGGGGTCGGAGCGCCTACGCCAGTTTGCAGTTGCGCATACCCTCAATACCTGGGGCAAGCCCACGGCGCAAGAGCAGCTAGAGATTGCAGAAAACGTGGGGCGCTTCTGGCAAACCGCGCAAGAGATTCTCTCGGAGATGATGGCGAACCCGCAGGGGGAAGGCTGGATGGTGGAGTCTGTTCGCCAGCACTTAAAGCACCCGGAGATCGTGACCGAGTCTTACCTGCGCTCCATGATGATGGCCATACTTGCTGCGGCGCACGAGACCACGTCTAACGCGACTGCCAATGCATTTATGACGTTGCTGAGTCAGCCGAAAGCGTGGGAGGCAATTTGTGCCAACCCCGCGCTCATTCCCAATGCGGTGGAGGAGTGCTTGCGCGTTGCGGGGTCTATCATCGCGTGGCGCAGAATTGCAACCTGTGACACGGTTGTGGGCGGCGTCCATATTGCCGAAGGGAGCAAGCTGCTGATTGTGCAAATTTCAGCCAACGCCGACGCAGACCATTTTGAAAACCCGGAGGTCGTTGACCTGTACCGAGAGAATGCGGTTGAGCACATGACCTTTGGCTATGGCGCGCACCAGTGCATGGGTAAAAATATTGGTCGCATGCAAATGCGCGTATTTTTAGAGGAGTTTGCCCGCCGCTTGCCACATATGCGCTTGGTGGAGGATCAGCAATTTGAGTTTTTAAGCAACACGTCTTTTCGTGGGCCAGCGCAGTTGTGGGTCACGTGGGAGCCCGCGCAAAACCCCGAACGTAAAACGCCTGCATTGGCCACGCAGCGTCCTAGCGATTTCAGCATTGGACCGCCGCGCAAAGACGCTATATCGCGCACGGTCATCGTGCGAGAGCGACACACAGAGGGCGATGGCTTAACGCGCTTTGTGCTGGGTACCCCCGACGGCGAGAGCCTACCCCAATGGCGGGCGGGAGCCCATGTGGAGTTAATTGCGGGCGGGTTTCGCCGCCGCTATTCGTTGTGTGGTGATCCGCAAGCGCCAGATCAGTTTGAGGTGGTGATTCACCGGGACGCGAACGGGCGCGGTGGCTCACAGTATTTTTCAGACCACCTGATGGCGACTCACTCGCTCCAGTTATCGGGGCCTAAAAATCTCTTTAAATTAGATGAGTCAGCCAGCCACTTTGTGCTGATTGCGGGGGGTATTGGGATTACACCAATTGTTGCGATGGCGGACAGGCTGAAAGAATTGGGTAAGTCGTACACGCTGCACTATGCCGGACATGCACGCGAGCGCATGGCGCTGCTTGCACGGATACAGCGCGATCATGGTGCTGCGTTGTCACTGCACATTGCAACTGAAGGGTCGCGTATGGATGTGGCTGGCTTGTTCACCAAGGTGCCAGCGGGGACGGGTGTGTACGCGTGTGGCCCGAACCGACTCATTACCGAGCTGGAGACCTTGAGTGATGGGTGGCCGGAGAACAGCTTGCACTTCGAGCACTTTAGTGCAGGGGGGGCGGCACTTGACCCCGGCCAAGCGCAGGCGTTTGTAGCGGTGTTGCGCGACTCAAATCTGGAGTTGACGGTGCCAGCCAATCAGACGCTCTTTGAAACCTTGCAAGCAGCGGGCGTTGACATTGCGTGTGATTGTGGAGAGGGCCTGTGTGGCACCTGCGAGGTGGGCGTGGTAGCGGGCGCTATTGATCACCGAGACAAGGTGCTAACAAAGTCAGAGCGCGGGAGCAATACGCGCATGATGACGTGTTGCTCGCGCGCCCTTGGCGAGCGCATTGTGCTGGCGATCTAAAGCAACGCGAATCGCCGCGCCGCCCTAGTTCGCGTCAGTCCGCGTTATTTCACCTCAGTCCAGCTCAGTCCATTCGCGCCACAATACGACCGACGACGGTACCGGCTTTTAGCTGGTCCAGCACGCCCGATATTTCATCTGCTGTGCAGAGGTCGGTTGGCAAGGGCTGTAGTTTTCCGCTCTTTGCCAAAGCGACCACCTCGCGCAACTCGGCTAGGGAGCCCGTGTAGGAGCCCTGAATTGAGATGGCGCGCTGCGCAACGGGGACTAAAGAGACGGGGACTTCACCGCCATACAAACCCACCACGATATAGCGACCACCCTTGCGCAGAGCGGCCATGCCGAGCTGCGCGGTTGAGGCAGCGCCTACAAAGTCAACGCAACCCAAGATGCCGCCCTCTAGGGCTTGCAGTTGTGCCAAGGCGTCGGGGGCGCTCGGGTCCATGGTGTGCGTGGCACCCATGGCTTTTGCGGCTTCCCACTTGCTGTCATTGATGTCACAGACCACGATGCGCTCATGGCCAAGCGCACGCAGGATGGCGACCGCCATGAGACCCAAGCCACCCGCGCCCATGACCACGACCCAGTCGTTATTGGCGCAGGGTTGGAGTTTGCGAATGGCGCTGTAGGTGGTGAGTCCTGAGCAAGCCAAGAGCGGAGAAAAGGTGGGGTCAATGCCGGTGGTGTCTAGCAGGTATTTGGGGTGGGGTACCAAGACATGGTCGGCGTAGCCACCCGCGCGCTGCACACCAATAAAGCGGGGCGCCATGCACCAGTTGTCTTGCTCTTCGTTACACCGGTCACACGAACCGCAACCGGTCCACGGGTAGACCAAGCGGTCTTCCCCGACTGGGACGGCACCCGCATCTGGCCCTGCGCTGAGCACGGTGCCGTAGGGCTCATGCCCGAGGGTCACGGGTAGCTTCATGCCGCGTTCTTCCATCTGGAATTTTTTACCGCCGCCCAAGTCAAAGTAGCCGTCTCGAATGTGTACATCCGAGTGGCAGACACCACAGTACTTGACCCGCACCAACACCTCGGTGCCGGTGGGTGTGGGTGTGTCACGTATGGCTTGTTGTAGGGGCTTTCCCCAGGCGCTGACGTCGTAGCTAATCATGCGGTGTCTCCATGTGGTTAATAAACCGATTGTATGAACGTTGTTTTAAATGATGCTTAGGTGCCACTGATGAGTTGTTGGCGAATCAGCTTTTTATCAACTTTTCCTAGCCCAGTGGTGGGTATGCGCGCCATCTCATGAAAGGCTTTGGGTACGTGGATAGCGCCTTTCTTGTTACGCACCAACTCGCTTAGCTCACTCCAGTCAACGGCTTGGCCAGCGCGCCAGACCACCACAGCGTGTACGGCCTCACCCCACTTTTCGTGGGGCACACCAACCACGGTGGCGGCTGCAACAGCGGGGTGTGCGCTGAGCACGTCTTCTATTTCGCGCGGATAGACATTGAAGCCACCCGTAATCACCATGTCCTTTGAGCGGTCAACAATGTACAAATAGCCATCGTCATCTGCGCGGGCCAGATCGCCGGTATAAAGCCAACCGTAACGAAAGGTGCGGGCGTTTTCTTCAGGCTTGTTAATGTATTGGGCCATGACCAAGGGGCCACGCACCGCAATTTCGCCAACGTCGCCAGGCGCAACTTCTTGTCCCTCTTCGTCTAGCAGGCGCAGCTGCATGCCAACGACGGGCGTGCCACAGGAGCTGAGGAGGTGGGGGCGGTGCACAGGGTCATGCTCGTGTTTATGCAAGACGGTCATGGCCATGGGCACTTCTGACTGTCCGTATAGCTGCATAAAAATATTGCCCAGCTCAGAGATGCCCTCTGTTAAGCGTGCGGGTGACATGGGGGCGGCGCCGTACATGATGGTTTCCAGGCTGGATAAATCATGGGTCTCACGAACGGGAGAGTCCAGCAGGACGTAGATCATGGTGGGCACCATGAAGGTACACGTGACACGATGGGTTTGTACCAAATGGCAAAAATGTTTGACCTCAAAGCCCGGGTGCATGATCACGGTGCCAGAGCGCAGCAGCACGGGCATCATGAGCGCGCCTGAGGCATGGGTGATGGGTGTCATGGCGAGAAAGCGGCTCTCTTGAGGCCAGTCAAAATCTGCCATTTGCATCAAAATCATTGCGACCTGTACCCGGTGCGTGTGCAAAACGCCCTTGGGCTTTCCGGTGGTACCGCCGGTGTACACGAGCACGCATTCGTCATCACTGCGGCCGAGGGAGCGCAACTTCTGTGGCGTCTGTTGCGACATGGCGGCCAACAAGTCGACGTGGGCACCGAGGGGCCCCAAGCCCATTATCTGGAGTGGCCGGTCTGCCTTTTCGCGCAAGGTCTCGGCGCGGTCACCAAAGCTTGCTGGGTCAACCGCCAATAGCTTCACGTCCGCGTCATTGACTTGGTAGAGGTGGTCGTCTGCTGATGCGATGGGGTTCATCCACAGCACCCGCAGACCGAGTAGATAGCCTGCCGCACTCACAAAAAATGCCTCAGGTCTATTTACCGACAGCGCGGCAATGGTGTCGCCGTGGCGAAGGCCGCGCTGGGTCAATACCTGCGTGAGTTGGCTGAGCTGTTCGCCAAATTCGCGGTAAGAGATATGCCGGTCGCCGCAAATGAAAGCGGTGCGGTCTTGGCCGCGCTGAATGGCCGTGATGAGTAACTCACCCACATTGGTGCCTTCAAACGTCTCGGGTGTCATCTCTGGGGTTCCTCCTAACTGGCTTGCCCTAGCTGGCTTCGGTCGAAAACATCTGGATTCGATGCCCACCATACTATGGCGAGCGGGGGCTGGGCGGCTAGACCATGTGTGTCGCCTGAAGGTCAGGGTTGTTTCGGATTGATTGGCCAACTGGCACCCTTGGGTGATAAAACGACAGGATGTCAATTTTTCTGTGAGTCAGACCATGCACATTTTGATCGCGATGATGAATCATGAGACCAATACGTTCTCACCGGTACGTACCGACTTAGACCGCTTTGCTTTGCGTGCGGGAGAAGCGCTGCTCAAGGGAGAGCAAGCGGCAGCGGCTTATACGGGAACGGGGACGGGCGTTGGCGCATTTATTGAGGTCGCGCAGGCGGCGGGTGCCACCTTTGATATCGCAGTCTGTGCGCATGCCCAGCCAAGTGGCCCGGTTGAGGATGCGGCCTTTGAGGCGATGTGTGCCGAGATTGTGGGTGCGCTTGAGCGCCAACCCTATGACGCTATATTTTTAGATTTGCACGGTGCCATGGTGACCCAAACCCATGAAGACGGAGAGGGCGAGTTGCTGCGCAGGGTGCGTGCGGTAGCGCCCAAAACGCCGCTAGCGGTGGCCTATGACATGCACGCAAATATTCATGCCGATATGGTGGAGCTCGCGGATACGGTGGCGGGTTATCAGACTTACCCGCACATCGATATGCACGGCACCGCGCTTAGGGCAGGCCGTAGCCTGATGCGCATGATGAAGGCTGAGGTGACGCCGACCACCGCGTGGGGCAGGGCGCCAATGATTCCGCACGTGATGCGTCAGGGCAGTGACGATGAGCCCAACCGAAGCTTGCAAGCCCGCGCCCGCGAGATGGAGGCGCAAGGTGCGCTGTGCGCGAGTGTGTTCGTGGGGTTTCCACATGCCGACATCACGCAGGCGGGTCTCAGTGCAGTCGTGGTCACGGACAACGACCCCGCGCTAGCCGCGCGTTGGCGCGACGAGTTGCTGGCCATGGCGTGGTCACAGCGCGAGGCGTTTTTGTATCAACTGGAGCCGTTGGCGACATCAGTCAGCAAGGCGCGTGATTTAAAGCCCGAGGGCCCCGGCCCCATCGTGCTGCTTGATCATTACGACAATGCGGCGTCAGGCGGCACCATGGATACCACGGCGGTGTTGGCCGAGGTGATGCGCCAAGGCTTAGATAACGTCGCTGTGTTTGCCGTATTCGATCCCGCCGCGGTGCAGGCGGCCATTCAGGCGGGCGTCGGCGCAGCGGTGAGCTTGTCTGTAGGCGGTAAGCTGCCCATGCCACAAGTGCCGCATACAAGCGAGGCGGTGACACTAAACGGCACGGTGAAAACCATTTCACTGGGTCGCTTCAAGGCGAAGGGGCCTATGAGCCCGGGCGCGTCTATGGATATGGGACAAGCCGTGGTGATTGATACAGGCCGTATCGAGGTGGTTCTCATTAGCCGGCACATTGAGCCCTTTGACGCGAACGCCCTTTTTAGTGTGGGTATTGACCCGATGCAGAAGCGCTTTATTGTGCTGAAGAGCCGTATTCACTGGCGTGCAGGTTTAGGGCGTCTTGCCGCTGCCACCATCGAGTGCGCGGGCGCGGGCGTCTGCACATCCGACTACGGTGAGCTGGTGTTCAAGAATTTGAGGCGACCCATTTTTCCGCTTGATACAGCGCTTGAGTGGTCGCCCCATGACGGCGTTTAGCTTTTAGTGTCGTCGGTGTACTCTGTGCCACCGACCGCGGCGCCTTCGGAACGCTTCAGCTCTTGCACCCGCAAATCGACGCGCCGGATTTTCCCTGAAATGGTTTTTGGCAAGTCTGCAAACTCTAGCCGTCTGACCATTTTGTAGGGGGAGACCCGCTGCTTAAGAAACGCAAAGATCGCAGCAGCGGTTTCAGCGTTGGGCGAAAAGCCGGGTGCCAGTATCAAAAAAGCTTTGGGTATAAACCCCCGTAGCTTGTCGGGACAGGGCACAACCGCCGCCTCCGCAACGCTGGGGTGCTCTATCAAGGCGCTCTCCAGTTCGAAGGGGCTGATGCGATAGCCAGAGGCTTTGAACACATCATCCGCGCGACCGACGTAGGTGATGTAGCCCTCGTCATCGCGCATGCCAATGTCACCGGTGTGGTAGTAGCCGTCACGCATCACGGTCTCTGTTTTGGCCGCGTCGTCCGCATAGCCATCCATTAAGGCCAAGGGGCGACGTGAGAGGTCAATACAAATCTCACCTTCTTCAGCCAGCTTGCCGTCTGCATCTAGCAAGGCAACGGGGAAACCCGGCATGGGGCGGCCCATAGAGCCCGCCTTCAGGGGTTGCCCAGGCGGATTACCAATCATTGCCGTGGTCTCTGTCTGCCCATAGCCATCTCGAATGGTCAAGCCCCAAGCGGCGCGCACTTGCTCAATGATCTCTGGGTTGAGTGGCTCGCCCGCAGAGATGGCCTCGCGCAAACTGATGGGCCACTGCGCGAGATCTTCTTGGATAAGAAACCGCCACACGGTGGGTGGTGCACACAAGGTGGTTACTTTGTTGTCAACCAAAATGTCGAGAATATGCGGCGCGTTAAAGCGTGTGTAGTTGTATATAAATACGCAGGCTTGGGCGTTGAAGGGGGCGAAGAAACAACTCCATGCGTGTTTTGCCCAGCCGGGTGAGCTAACAGTCCAATGCACATCATTCGGCTTCAGACCCAGCCAATACAGGGTGGACAAGTGACCAACCGGGTAGCTTTGGCGGGTATGTCTCACCAACTTAGGCTCAGCCGTTGTGCCGGAGGTGAAGTACTCAAGCAGCGGGTCAGTGACCTGCAGACCGGGGGTGGGTTGAAATGCCGTGGCATCGGTCATGGAGTCAAAGTAGTCGATCCATCCTGTAGGCAACGTTGCTTTTTTGTCCGCCAAGATACAACCGATACCTTGCAGGCTTTGCGGGTCGAGATCCAAAATTTTGGTCATGCCACTTTGGCTGGTAATTAACCACCGTACCTGACCCCGCGCGAGTCGGTCGGCCAAGTCAGGCCCAGACAAGAGGGTGGTTGCCGGAATAACCACCACGCCCATTTTGATGGCGGCGAGCATGGTCTCCCACAGCGGTACCTCGTTGCCGAGCATCAGCAGCATGCGGTCGCCGGGTTGTGCGCCCAAGCGGGTCAGGAAGGAAGCAACCTGCGAGGAGCGTTGCGACAAGGCGCTGTAGGTCAACCCCGCTTCTTCGCCACTCTCTTCCAGAATACGCAAAGCGGGTGCCGTGTTGTCTTTGGCAATGGCATCGAAATAGTCGATACCCCAGTTGAAGTGCGTTAGCTTAGGCCACGCGAAAGCGGCCTTTGCTGATGCCAAGTCGGTTCGGTTGGCGATAAGCTGATCGCGTAACGTCAAGAATTGTTCTAGTTCAGACATGGTCTCGAATGCTCCCTTGTTTTAAGTGCGGCATGATGCGTCACCGCGCTTGCCATTGCCCCCGCAAACGGTATGCAGTGCGTTAGAAACTAACTTTTACCAGTTATCGCGGGCAGACGCTATACCCAATCAGACGCGATGCCTAGTCAGGCGCTGCGGCCTGCTTTGCAGGGGACGCTTTTTTCCGTATATTGGCGATTATGTCGAGAAATAAGATGGCGTCTAGCGTGGCTGTTTTGGGTGTTGGCTCCATGGGTCTTCCTTTGGTGCACCGCTTAGTGACAGCTGGTTTTCGTGTATTGGCCTACGACGCAGACGTCAAAGCGTTAGAGCGATTACCGGATGCTGTACAGCGGGTATCGACCCCGCGTGAAGCTGCAGATAGTGCGCGGACCGTCATTGGCTGTCTCCCGAGTTTGCAGGCGTATCGGCAGACGGTGCTTGGGCGCCAAGGTGTGGTGCATGGCAGCGCCGTAAGCCTTTATTTGCATGTCGGAACGACAGGCGCGAAGCTGGCGCGGGCACTGAGCGATGCCTTGAAAAAGAATGGTATCGATACGCTGGATGCGCCGATGACCGGCGGCCCAGAAAGAGTTAAAAACGGCACACTCAGCGTGATGACCTCGGGTAGCGAGTCGGCGCGGCGTCGGGCGCGTGCGGTGCTAAAGAGCTATGCGTCAACGCTGACCCCTATCGGCGCAGAGGTGGGTATGGCACAAGCGGTCAAGGTACACAACAATTTGCTGTATGTGGGCAATTTACTGTTAGCGAGTGAGGCGCTACTGGCTGCTCAGAAGGCGGGCGTGGCATTGCCCAGAATGCTCGACGTGCTTGAAAGCGGATCCGGTCAAAGCTGGGTGACGTCGCACATGGTCCCGCGACATGTGGTCACAGGGCGGTTTGCTTTTGGAGCCAACCTTGGAATGCTCAAAAAAGACTTAAACGCGGCCTTACAGGAGTTTGACCGCCTCGCGGTTGATGCACCGATGGCACGCGCGGTGCAGCGACAACTCCATAGAACCTTGCGTGCGCTGGGTGAGTCGGATGATGTGACGGCGGTGTTTCGCCCGTTGTCCCAGAGTTGACTGCATTTTTTGAAATGAAATGCAACATTCGAGCTGAAAGCACTTTGCTTCTGACCTAGGGTCACTATTTTCTTTTTAAGGGAGTCAGGCATGTCCATTTCGCTTGAGGGAAAGGTTGTCGTTGTTTCTGGCGCCTCCGCTGGGATTGGCTTCGCTGTCGCTAGACAGTTGACCGCGCAAGGGGCGCAGGTGATTGCGCTCGGACGAAATGCCAGTGCCTTGCAAGACTTGGTAGCGCAGTGCAAGCCGGGTAGCGTAGAGGTGCGCGCAGGCGATCTAAACGACCCGCAGTACTTGTCTGATTTAGACCGTGGCATTGCGCAAGTGGACTACTTTGTGAACAACGCGGGTGTGCTGACGTATGCACCCTTAATGGCGTTGACGGATGAGGAAATTGACGACATGTTTTTAACCAACGTGTTGGCATCGATTCGATTGACCCGTCTACTGGCGAAAAAAATGGTTTCACAACAAAGCGGTCATCTCGTGTTCATGACGTCAACAGGCGCACGCAGCGTGTTCAAGCTGGCTGTGGGCTATTGCGCGACAAAGCATGCCCTGTCGGCCTTTGCGAAAGGCTTTCGCCTAGAGTTGCAATCTGAGGGTATCAAGGTCACTGAGATTGCACCGGGGATGGTAGATACCAATATTCGTTCCAACAGCAAACACCCTGCGGTTTCTGCCGCGTTGGGTGCGCGGACATTTAGCCCGCTAACTGCGGATGAGGTTGCTGAATCAGTGGTGTTTGCCTTGCAGGCAAACCCCAATGCATGTCCTGATCTTATTGAGTTGCGGCCAAGCGGCTCTTATTAATTTTCTGAAAGAAGGCGATGACAACTAAATCGAAACCCGCATTGAAATCTGCAGCCAAGCCTGCGGCGAAACGCAGTCCCGCACGCTCGCAAGCGACTCCACCAGCCGGGAAACAACGTGGAAAAACAGCCACCCCCGTACTGAAAATTCCTAAGACTACGCGTTGGGCGCCGCAGCAATTCATGGTGAAACACCTGAAGGAACGCGACTTTAAAAAAGGTTTGCGCTCGTATGCGTCTTATCGTGACTTGGGTGTGTTTGATGCAACCAGTGGTGGTGTGCAGGCACATGTCATCCGCTTACACGGACCGTGCGATCCGGGCGTGGTCTCCATTCCCCATTTGCACGGCGTCCAGTTTCAGTTCTTGTATATGCTGAAGGGTTGGCTCTTGGGTGAGTACGGCGGCAAAAAAGTACGCATGGAAGAGGGCACGTGTTGGTTGCAGCCCAATTCAATTCCGCATACGGTTCTAGACTATTCGGATGGTTGCGAGATGATTGAGCTCATTTTGCCCGGCACGTTTAAGACCGTCGAGCTGTAAATAGCGCGTGGCGGCTGATCTCGGTTAGCGCTGGGAGTTAATGCCCATGCGCGATGGTTTCGCCGCCATCAACCACCAGTGACGCACCGGTGATGAATGCCGCCTCGTCTGAATGCAAAAATAGGGCGGCGTTTGCAACGTCCCATGCTGTTCCCATTTTTCCGCGCAGCGGCACACGCTGATCGCGGTCTTGTATGACGGCCTCGCGAACGTGTCCGGCATCAACTCGTGCCTCAATCGCCATGGAGGTATGCATGAGCCCCGGCAATATGGTGTTGACCCGAATACCGTATTTTGCGTTGGCCGCAGCCATGTTTTCGGTCATGGCAATGAGTGCTGCCTTGGTCGCTTTATAGCCAAGCAAGGGGTAGGCTTGGATAGCGGCGATCGACGATATGTTGACGATAGACCCCGATCCCTGTTGCCGCATATGCGGTAACGCGGCCTTGCTGGATAACCATGCACTTTTGAAGTTCACCGCAAAACTGCGGTCAAGGGCGGCTTCTGTGATGTCGCCTGCTACGGCATCCCCAAGGGCCAGACTGGCGCCAATGTTGTTGTGCAGTATGTCAATGCGCGCATGACGTTTGATGACGGCAGCGATCAGATCGTTCACCTGTGCATCGTTTGTTTGATCCGCTTGAGCGCACTCAGCCTGGCCGTTGGCCGCGTGAATCAGTGCCACCGTTTCCTGTGCAGAGGTCAGGTCGCGGTCCACCACGACCACATGGGCACCCTCGCGGGCGAGGGTCACGCAGGTTGCGCGCCCGTTTCCCATGGCTTCGCCAGCGGTTTGGCCACCGCCGAAGACGATGGCAATTTTGTTTTCAACGCGTTTCATTTCTCTTGCGGCTTTATCAAGACACCCATGGACTGCTCGACCATCTGAACGATGGTTGTGAAGTCTTTTTCCGCGCCAATGGTGTCGTTGGTCTTTTTCCAACTGTCATACACCGAGGACGCGACAGGCATATCCACGCCTAGGTGACGACTCTCTTCCATACACAGCCGCACGTCCTTGAACATCAAACCGGTCGCAAAGCCGTAGTCAAAGGTGCGAGGCAAGACCGATTTAGGAAACTTGTCACGGCTCGCCGTGCTCATGCCGCTACCTGCGTTGATGACATCAATCATAATTTTTGGATCTAGGCCCGCTTTAACGCCCATGCCGACGGCCTCAGAGGTGGCAGACATGGCTGCCGCCGACAAGAGGTTGTTTGCCAACTTCATTGTTTGCGCCTGGCCCGGCTTTTCTCCAATGTAAAACGGCTTTCCAAAGACGCTAAGTGCGGCTTCCAGTTCATCAAACTTGTCACGCGATCCTGAGTACATCACGGCAAGCGTTCCCTTGATTGCACCACCTACGCCGCCTGATATGGGGGAGTCATAAAAAGTGATGCCGTGTGCGAGCAGTCGCTTATGAACCGATTCCGCCATGACGCTGCCTGTCGTGGAGAGGTCAATAATTGACTTTACTTTTTTACCGTGACATAAGCCACTCTCGCCTAGGGTGACACTCTCGACGATCTCGGGCATGGGCAAAGATAAAAAGATGCTCTCAGTCTCATCTGCCAAGGCTTGCAATGAGGGGACGCTTCGTCCGCCGCGTTTTTCAAACTCTTTGACCCTATCCTTGTTAAGATCAAAACCGACAATGTCGTAGCCCGCGTCGAGTAGCCGTCCACTCATGGGGATGCCCATTGCCCCTAAACCTACAAAGCCAAAAACTGCACTCATTATTTTTCTCCAACGTGGTTAAATTAGTTGCCCAAACTTTGCCAAGATGGCCTTACGGCTAGCGTCCGACATGAGCGAACATTCCTTAGCACTCAGCCTCAGCGAGCAGGTCACAGGCTATACCCAGCGTAGGCTAGACGCTGTCGCATTTGTGCAAGCTGCCCTTGCAAAAATCGCTGAAAAAAATCCACGGTCAAACTACTTCGTGCACGTAGATCCCGACGCCGCAGTGCAACAAGCCGAGGCCAGTGCCGACCGCTGGCGACGGGGTCGGCCAAAAAGCCGATTGGACGGATTAACCTTCGCGATAAAAGACAACATGGTTCGTGCCGGCATGCCTACGTGTGCAGGCAGCGCGACACCCCTCAGCCTGCCAAATACGCAAGCTCCCGTGGTGGGGCGTCTGATGCGTGCTGGGATGATTTTGCTAGGCAAGCTCAATATGGATGAGTGCGCCCTCGGCGTGAGCACCGAGAACCCGTGGTGGGGGCACGCGCTGAACCCCCTTGATAACGAACGGTCGCCGGGTGGCTCCAGCGGGGGGAGTGCGGCGGCCGTTGCGTCTGGCTTGTGTGGCATCGCCTTCGGTACAGACACCATGGGCTCGATCCGCATACCCGCCGCTTATTGTGGCGTCTGGGGATTGAAGCCGAGCTGGTCTGCGGCGGATCTGCGTGGGGTGGTTCCGTTATGTCGGTCGCTGGATACGGTTGGCCCGATCGCACGAAGTCTAGATGACTTGCGATTGGTTTTTGAGGCGATCACCACGCAAACTATTCCGGAAACGGGGCGACAACGCATTCGCGTGGGCGTCGTGGCGATGCCGCCAGAGTTTGGGCTTGATGCCGCACACTTGGTGGCGCTGGAAAGCCTGTCGACGAGGCTCACGCAAAACGGCCATACCGTCACCACATTCACCCCATCTGAGTGGACGCCAGAGCGCGACCGACGTCATGCCTTGTTGCTCACCGTGGTGGGTGGCGCGACAACGTGGCAAGACTTAGCTGGCGCGCCCATTACGGCGTTGTCGCCCGCAACCCGCAGCGCCTTCGCATACGGGGCAGGTAGTTCGGATGAAAAACGCGCGGAGGCTGCGCGACGGCAAAAGGCGCTTCGTGCAGCCGCGACGCACTGGTTTAAAGAGGTTGATGTATTGCTCATGCCGGTTGCGCCGTCAGTGGCTCCGCTTAAAGCGGATGCGATCAATCCGCTCGTGGCTCAGGCGTGCTGTCTTGCAAATCTCACGGGGTGTCCCGCTCTAGCGATGCCGCTCACTAATCCAACGGGTGGCATGCCGGTTAGTTTTCAATTGATGGCGGCGCGCGGCCGCGACGCCGCCTTGCTCTCAATCGCCAAGCAGTGGCGTGATGAGGGCGTTATTTATTAATATCGAGGGGGCGCGTAGAGCATGCCGCCATCGACATCAATGACCGTTCCTGACAAATAGGAGCACAGCGGTGACGCGCAAAATACCGCTAGCTTTGCAATTTCTGGGGGCTCAATCAGGCGGCCAAACGCGAGTTTCGTGGTGAGGTCATGCCACTTCTCTTCATCGCCAAAACGCATTTTTGCTTGACGCCTTAATAGCCCCTCCATGCGATCGCTTCGTGTGGGGGCGGGGTTGATGCCAAAGACACGTACACCTGACTGCGTGCTTGCACCACCGATGGCCTGCGTGAAGGCCATGAGCGCTGCGTTGCCTGTTGATCCACAGATGTAGTCGGCTCGGGGCGCGGAGCCAGCTTGGCCAATAATGTTGAGTATTACGCCAAAACCCCTCTCCTCCATCGGCGCCAAAAAGGTTCGCGTCATGTTGATGAACCCGAACACCTTCAAGTCCCAGGCGGAACGCCAAGTCGCTTCGTCGACTTGGTTAATGTCTCCACCTGGAATCGCGCCTGCATTATTGACCAAAATATCGACATTACCCACCGCTTTCATGACGGCGTCAGAGGCACCCGGCGCCGACAAGTCCATGGGAATGGTCTCGCATGAAATGCCGGTGTCGGTCAAGATCGTGTCGGCGGCCTCCTTTAGTCGGGCACCATCTCTAGATACCAAAATAGGTTGCGCGCCTTCTTGAGCAAAGGTGCGTGCAATCTCAAAACCGATGCCCTTGGAGCTGCCTGTAACGAGAACGCGTTTGTCTTTGATGTCGATGTTCATGATCGTGCTTCTTAAAGGTTGAGGTGCTTAGATGGGCGCCGGAATTTGTGATTGGTACCAGTCGGCCAACTCGTGGCCTTGTACGAATCCGACCCCGTCGGTAGCGACTAGGCGATCAAGTAGTCGCTCCAAGGTTTCAAAGCGGTGAGGGACACCAATCAGGTGAGGGTGTAGGCCGATCGCGAATACGCGAGGAACCTCAATGGACTCGCGCTCAAATAGGGCGAGGGTCCGAACGGCTCTTTCATACATTTGCTCTGAGTCATGCTTCTCAATCGCAAAAATAATCGAGTCATTGACTTCCAAATTGTAGGGTACTGAAAGCAATGGGCCGTGCTTGGTTTGCATCCACTCTGGCAGGTCATCGAGCACCCAGTCACACACGTAATCTAGGCCGCAGGCTTTCAAAATATCAGGGGTGTCGTGTGTTTCTCTGAGGCCAGGACTGAGCCAGCCGCGTGGCTTGACGCCAGTAAATGCTTGCACTTTGTCTAGCGCCATTTCAACCAGCTCTCGCTCATCTGTCGCCGAGTTAAGGGTTTTCTGGTGCATCCCATGGCCTATGAACTCCCAGCCAGCTTGGTGCATGGCCTCGGCCGCCTGCGGGTAGGCGTCGATGACACTCGCGTTGATGCTGGTTGATGCCGTTAATCCCCGCTCGGTAATGGCTTTTAAGATGCGAGGCAAGCCACAGCGCATGCCGTACTCTGCCCACGAGAAATTTGGCACATCGGGAATCGTTTCTTTGCCATGCGGCGGGGTAATGAGCGTGCGGGGCATTGCCGCATCGAATACCCAGTGCTCAACGTTCACGACCAAGTGAACCAAGATGCGCCCCTTTGCATGGGGCTTGAGGTCGACGCCTTGACCTGAAAAACGGTAAGGAATGCGCGGGTTTGGGTTCATGGCAAATCTCCTCAAAGGTGAAGATACTTTAGTCTTTTGAACGGTAACTGCAAGGGGCTGTGCGTCTTGGAGGAGACAATAACGGAATTTAAGAAATGCTATAAAAAAAGATGATTGACCCATACTCAGAACAACAAATCGGCGATGTAGATCGATCGCTTAGCGTCATCGTATTGGCTGGTTTTGTGAGTATGTATTCGATGCGGTTTTGCGATGCGATGCTGCCTGAATTTGGCAACATGTTCAATCTAAGCGACGGCGAGGCGGCGCAGGCACTGAGCTATTACGCGATTGGCTATGGCCTGATGCAGTTGTTCTCGGGTGCGATTGCGGACAGAGTCGGGAAGGTTGCGACCGTCAGAATTTGCATTTTAGGTGGGGCTATCGGTGCGCTGATGTGTGCAATGGCATCCCGGTTTGAAATGATCCTGTTGGGCCGGTTAATTACGGGATTTTTTTCTGGCGGGATCATTCCCATGATCATTGCTTGGCTGGGGGACAACGTCCCGACCAGCCAGCGTCAATCGCGTTTAGCCACTCTGATGAGTGCGACGGTGCTTGGAACCATGACGGGGCAGTGGACGGGCGGGCTCATCGTTGCATGGATGGGCTGGCATATCGCCTTTTATTTTCTAGTGGTGTTTTTTGTCGTGGTCGCTTGGCGCTTATCGGTGGTGCCGTCAGATAAGAATCACGTCGCGAGCAAGGCCACCTGGCCGGTTTTGGTGGGGACGCACTTGGCCCAAGTCAGACGCTTATTTTTTATTGCCAGCGCGCGTCGGGTTCTTTTGATTGGCCTTGTTGAGGGGCTGTTGACCTATGCAGCGATCGCCTTTATTCCCACGCACCTGCATCAGTCCTTTGGTGTCTCGGCCGCTGTTGCGGGGGGAGTGTTGGCGTTTTACAGCTTGGGTGGATTTGCCTACGCACGCAGTGCCAAGGCGTTGCTTCGCCGCTTTAGCTCTCAGCAACTACTGCGTGCGGGCACAGTGCTTCAGTTTGTCGGCTTCTTTGGCCTAGCGGTGTCCCCCTCTTGGGCCTTAGATATGGGGCTTTGCATGCTGACAGGCTTTGGCTTACTGATGGTGCACAACGCGATTCAGTTGCAGGCGACGGAAATTTCTGCGCAACGAGGGGCCGGCGTGAGTATGTTCGTGCTGATGGTTTTTCTGGGCCAGACTCTCAATGCGTGGTTCGGCGGCAAGGTCGTGGACGCATGGGCTGCGAACGGGGTCTTTTACGTTGCCGCGATCGGGAGTTTGTTGGTTAGCTGGATGCTCGCGAATCACCTAAGACAACAGAGCGTTAGCATCCCTTAAATTGCGGCGGACGTTTCTCGGCAAAGGCCTGTCGACCTTCTTTGTAATCCTCTGAGTCAAAGCAGGCCGCGACTGCGTTGCTGGCCTCCACCGAATCCACGTCATTGTTTAAGGCCGCCCGTATCGCTAGCTTGGCTGCGCGAATAGTTAAAGGCGCGTTCTCAGCAATTTCCTGCGCAATCTCATCTACGGACATGTGGATTGAAGGCAGGATTGCGTTGATCATGCCCGCGCCGAGTGCGTCTTGTGCCGAGTAAACTTTGGCGCGATAAAGTGCCTCCGCCACAAAGCTGGCGCTGATGTTCTCCAGCATTGACTGCACGCCCTCCACACCGTAGCCGAGGCCTAGCTTGGCGGCGGGTACACGGAACCGGGACTCTGGGCTGGCATACCGTAAATCACAGGCCAATGCCAAACCCATGCCACCGCCATAGCAAATGCCTTGAATAGAGGCGATCACTGGCACGCGGCAGTTGGATACCGCAGCCTGAGCCGACTTAACAGCGAGGTTGTACCGTTCGGTTGATGAGGCTGAGTTGCGCACGGTTTCAAACTCTGTGATGTTTGCGCCTGAGACAAAGGCCTTGTCTCCCGCACCGCGAAGAACGCATACGCGCACCTCTGGGTTGGCGTTGATTTGTTCAATCAGCCCGGTGATGGACTCCCACATGCCTAGCGTCATGGCATTGAATCGTTGCACGTCGTCAATGCACATGGTGGCGACTTTATCGCGGATAGTTAGCTTTACGGTACCACTCATGCGGTGACTCCTTGAGTTTGAAAATCAGTCATCTCTTGGGCTGAGTATCCCAGCTCCTGAAGAATTTCTTCGGTGTGTTCTCCCCACCCAGGCGCGGGGGTTCGCACGGTTGCTGGGGTCCGCGACATTTTCACAGGTTGGGTGACGTAAGAACGTTGCGGCTCGCCAGGTGCTTGCAGCGTATGTGTCACACCTAAGTGCTTGACTTGTTCGTCTTCGAGTAAGTCAGGAACAGAGTAGACAGGCCCTGCCGGGACACCGCCGTCATTTAACAGGTGCACCCAAGCTGCGACGCTCCGCGTGCTAAATACGTCGTTCACCATGCCATTGAGACGTGGCCTGTTTTTAACGCGTAGCGCCTCAGTGGCAAACGCCTCGTCGGTTAGCCACTCGGGCCGTTCTATTAAGGTGCAAAACCGCGCCCAGAGACCATCGCCCGCAACCCCAAGGTTGAAGTAGCCATCGTTTGCTTTAAACATACCCATGGGCGAGCAGGTGGGGTGGTTATTGCCCTCTTGCACAGGCACGGTACCTTCGTTGGTGTAACGAGCTATTTGGAAGTCCATCATCGCGACTTGTGCGTGCAGGAGGTCGCTCTGTACCCATTGTCCTTCGCCTGATTTCTCTCGCTCAGTGAGCGCTACAAAGATACCGATTGCCGCGTACAACCCAGCGCTGAGGTCGGCGACCGCCGTGCCCGCCCGCATAGGTCCGCTACCGGGCTCACCTGTGACACTCATCAATCCACCCATGCCCTGCATCACTTGGTCAAAGCTGGGGCGCTTGACGTAGGGGCCTGACTGCCCATACCCAGAAATGCTCGCCAAAATAATGCGTGGATTGACGCGCTTGAGTGCGTCGTAGTCAACGCCCAAGCGGTGTTTAACATCGGGGCGCCAGTTCTCTACGACGATGTCCGCTTGGGCGACCAGTCGCATGAACACCTCAAGGGCTTGTGGCTTCTTAAAGTTAAGGGTGAGCGAGCGTTTGTTTCGATTTAAATTTTGGAAGTCACCACCATCGCGGTTACCCATGAACATGCTCTCATTGGGGTCCACACCGGGGGGCGGTTCAACGCGTATGACCTGAGCGCCAAAATCAGCGAGCACACGCACACAATTGGGCCCCGCTCGCACACGGGACAAATCGATTACCTTCAAATGCGATAGCGCACCAATAGTCATACATAGCTCCAAGGAAAACCGCTAAAAACCCGTCAACGATCATCCTCGCGCCAACACGCTCAGATGTGTCATGCAGTTGACAGTAGATGCTCTTAACAGGTTGGTACATTGTGAGTGAGGAGCGGTCAGTTGTCATGACACCAACCAGTTTTCAGCCACAGAGCCAGACGTTACCCAGCCTTGTGGACGAGATGGCACGTTTGTATCCTGACCAACCGTTTCTGATTGAGACCAACAGATCACTCACTTACGCGGCTTTTCGCACAGAGGTTGAAGTCTACGCACGCGGTCTGATCTCGTTGGGAATCCAGCCAGGTGACCCTGTCGCCATATTGATGGGTAACCGACTGGAGTGGCTGATAGCCGACTTTGCTATCTGTAGCATTGGCGGCGTAATGGTTGGCCTCAATACGTGGGTTACGGCGCCTGAGTTGGCCTATTTGTTAGGGCACTCGGGTTCGCGCGCTTTGATTACATCAGGCACCTATCTAAAAAGTAATTACTTGGAAATGCTTGGGCAAATCCGTAGCGATGATCCACAGGCTTTGTCTGCATTGCAGTTTGTGGTGCTCACCGATGATGCACCGCAGGCCCCGGAAACGGTGCGTTGGAGTGAATTGAAGGCGCTGTCTAATCGCGTGGCGCCAGCGGTTTGGCGTGAGGCCGCTGCGCGCGTGCAACCGACAGATATGTGCTACCTGTTGTACACATCTGGGTCAACAGCGCGTCCTAAGGGGGTGCTCCTGCAACATGCGCCCATGATCGAAAACATGTGGCACATTGGCGAGCGTCAACACGTGCGGTCCACCGATAGACTGTGGCTGGCGGTCTCTTTGTTTTGGGGGCTTGGCTGTGAAAACGCACTGTTTAATGTGATGACGCATGGCGCTTCGCTGGTGCTGCAAGAACACTTTGATGCGGAGACTGCGGTTAACTTGATTCATGAAGAGGCATGCACCCTTTTTTACGGCACGCCCAATATGGTGACAGCACTTATGGGTGCGGCCGCCTATAAAACACGGGGGCTAAGCAAGATGCGGGGAGGCGCCACGATTGGGTCACCTGAGCAGATACAGCGCTTGGTTGACGCCGGTCTGCACGATATCTGCAATATTTATGGTTTGACGGAGACGTATGGCAATTGCCATGTCACCGACGCCAGTATGCCCATTCACAGCCGACTGCGTTGTGTGGGTCAGGCGCTACCGGGTAACCGCACAAAGATATGCGACGCCGAATCAGGCGCGTCACTGCCCATTGGGGAGGTGGGTGAAATCCGTATCAAGGGCCGCATTTTGCACAGCTACTTCAAAGATACGGAAGCGACGAGTCAAGCCATGGACGAGGAGGGCTATTTCAGAACGGGTGATCTTGGCTACGAGGATGCGTCAGGCCACTTGTATTTCAAGGGGCGACTGAAGGAACTCATCAAAAGCGGTGGCATGAACGTGTCCCCTGTTGAGGTGGAAGAGGCTATTCTGAGGCATCAGGCCGTCATAGCAGCCTACTGTGTCGGAATTCAAGGTGACGATCCGCAGGAGGTCGATGTGGCTGCGGTAGTTGTGCTTAAACCGGGGGAAACGGTGCGAGCAGAGGCCTTGCAGGCACTGTGTGCCGTGGACCTTGCGCGTTACAAACGTCCGAAAAAAATATTGTTCGTAGCGGAGCATCAGATACCGCTCACCACGACCGGAAAAGTGAAGAAAAACGAAATTGCTCAGTTATTTCATACAGTCAACTAGGAGACGACGATGACCCCTTTGCCAAATTACGAAATTTACGCGATCAAGTATGCGGAGCATCACCGCATGAGTAAGGATAATTTTTTGGGTGGTGATGCACATGACCACCCCATGCCGTTGGACTACTATATTTGGGTCATTCGCCATGAGCGCCAAGTGTGGGTGTTTGACACTGGATTTTCTCCAGAAGAGGCAAAGTCGCGGGGCCGTGATTTCAAGCGTTGCCCAAGCGAGGGGCTGCGTGCGCTCGGTATTGATCCGGATGCAGTGACTGATGTGATTATTTCGCACATGCACTATGACCATTGCGGTAACAACCAACTATTCCAAAAAGCGAAGTTTCACCTCCAAGAGCGTGAAATGCAATTCGCAACAGGGAAGTGTATGTGCCATAAGTCAATGCGCTATCCCTTTACCCTCAGCGACGTGCTGACCATGGTTGAGCGCGTGCATACGGACCGTGCCGTGTTCCATGACGATGCGGAAGAGATCAATCCTGGGCTATCGGTGCACCACGTGGGTGGTCACACGGCGGGATTACAAATTTTGCGGGTACACACTGCACGCGGTTGGGTCGTGTTGGCGTCTGACGCCAGTCACTTCTACGCCAACATGGAGAACCAACGCCCATTCCCCATCATCCATAACACGGTAGATATGCTGGAGGGCTATAAGACATGCTATCGCCTAGCTAGTTCAACTGAGCACGTTATTCCAGGACATGATCCATTGGTAATGGCCAGATACCCCAGCCCTAGCCCCGAGCTAGAGGGATGGATTGCTCGCCTAGACGCTGCACCTAAAACAATGTCTACATAAGGAGTAGCGAATAATGAGCGATACCTTCCTTTCCCCTGAGTGGTTTGACGCGTATGTCAGCCGCGTAAACGCTGATCCAGAGATGGCTGCGATTGCCAAATGGTTTAACGCATCATGGTTTTTGATTGCGGATCAAACCAGAAAAGTCATCTGTGTAGAGGCCGGTCAAATAACGAACATCGTGCATGCGCCGCGTATCGATACGCGTGCGGTATTTGGGTTCCGTGCGCCGATGGCGACGTGGCAGAAATTTATTAGCAAAAAGCCACCCCCGCTACATAACGATTTTTTCGCCATGTTGATGCGTGTACCCGAGTTCACGATCGAGGGCGAGAGCTTGGTTGCGATGCAAAACGCCCGCGCCTTACAACGCATGATGAACCTAATGAGAGAAGGAGCCTGACATGGCGCACTTAGAAGCGATAACAGGACGCTACGTTAATCTTGACATCGATGGTCTGTCTTACCGGATTTACTTTGAAGAAGCGGGAGAGGGGCCGCCACTAATTTGTATGCATACAGCCGGTGCTGATGGCCGCCAGTGGCGGCACCTGTTGAATGACGAAGAGATTACGAGTCGATTTAGAGTCATCGCCTTTGATCTGCCTTTCCACGGCAAATCGACGCCGCCAGGGGAGTGGTGGCTGTCTCAGTACAAGCTCACCACGAAGCACTACGCGGAAGTGATTCGGCAGTTTTGGCAGGCCCTCAATTTAGAGAAGCCGATTTTAATGGGGTGTTCAATGGCGGGAGCGATCGTGCTGAAGCTCGCTATCGACCATCAAGACGAGCTAACTGGCATCATTGGTCTCGAGTCATCCGCCTACGCGCCTGGCCGCTACAACGATTTCTTGCATCACCCGGCTGTTCACGGCGGCGAGTTGTGCGCTAGTTACACGCTTGGACTGTGCGCGCCTGATAGCCCTGAGGCCGCCAAACGGGAAAACTGGTGGTACTACGCGCAAGGTGGCCCCGGCGTCTATGCGGGTGATGTGCACTTCTACAGCATGGACTGGGATGTGCGTGACCAAGTCTCAAAGATCGATACCACTCGGTGCAAAGTCTCACTACTTTCCGGCGAGTACGACTACTCTGCGACGCCGGAAATGTCAGAGGCAGTCGCTCGCGAGGTAAAAGGCTCCCAGTACACCATGATGAAGGCCATGGGGCATTTCCCCATGATCGAGAACTATGCTGGCTTAAAGCCCTACCTCACGGAGGCGCTGGACCATATGTTGAGCTGAGCCGTTGGCGGCAGGGAACGAAAACTTAGCGCACGATCAAGCCAACGCTGCCCTGGGTTTTTCTTCCCTGCAAGTCTATGTGTGCCTGACGGGCATTTTCGAAATCGTACATCGCGGGCGCCGGGATACGCAGTACGCCATCGCGTATGAGGTTAAGCACCTCGTTACTTCTCTGCAGGAGTGCGTCACGGTCCTTGATGAAGGTAAAGATAGACGGACTGGTGACGGATAAGGACCCAAGCTGGTTTAATCTGAACAGGTCGAATGGGGGGATGGCGCCCGCAGGTGTCCCAAAGCTCACCAGCTTGCCGCAAGGGCGTAAGCACAGCAGGGATTGCTCGAACATATCACCACCAATGCCGTCGAAAACAGCATGTACGCCTTGGCCATCTTGACTGGCTTGACGCACCGCATCAACGAGGTGGTCATCGGAATTAATCACCACCTGGTCACAGCCTAAATCTAATGCGGCTTGTCGCTTTTCTATGCTGCCGACACTGCCGATGACCCGCGCACCCAAATGCTTGGCCCACTGCACCACGATTTGGCCCACACCGCCCGTTGCGGCGTGCACTAGGATGTCCTCACCTGCACGCACAGGGTGTGAGTCGCGCACTAAGTACTGGGCCGTTAGCGCACGATTAATGGTTGCTCCGATCATGGCCAAGTCAAGATCTTTCCCGATGGGAATCATCCTGTCCGCTGGCAAAATGCGATGGCGCGCGTAGGATCCAATTGGTAGATAAATATACGCAACCGCGTCACCCTCTTTTAGGTCAGTAACGCCAGTGCCAAGCGCGGCTACATAGCCTGCGGCCTCGACGCCAGGAACGGACGGAAAGTCCTTAATGGGGTAACGTCCCGACCGATGTTGAATGTCAATATAGTTCACGCCAATGGCGTGTTGCTTAAGCAAAACCTCATGAGGACCTGGCGCGGTTAGATGCCGCTCGCCGATCTCCAGAACTTCGGGGCCACCGTGCTGCATGATTTGGATGACTTCTGTTTTCATAAATTGTTTTAATCAATAAAAAAGCGTGCCTGATTTAATTCAGACACGCTTTTGAAAGCGCTCAACGAATTAGTTTGGCGCTATTGGCTGCATGCGATCAGTTAGGCCAGATGGCCTTGGCAGCCGCAATCTCGGTGGGGAACACCACGACAGGAACGCCATTTTGCCATTGGGAAATAACCAATTGCGCGTGCACGTTACGCCCTGTTTCGTCGAACTTCAAGCGTCCACCTGGGTAGTACTGCGCTGCGCCGCCTTTGAGGTCCATCTCGCGAATGGCTTGCGCCACTTTCACGCGGTCAGCAGACTTAGCTGTTTCCATGGCCTGCGCAAACACCCACATGTCGCCGTAGGTCGAGGTAGGGTCTTGCGCCATCCATGGCTCCCCTGTGCGCTTGCGGAACTCTTCAATGAGTTTCTCTTGGCCCTTGCCAGCTGAGTTGGCCGAAATGTTCATCAGGCCCTCTAGCTTGTCTTTGCCGATCATGGTGAGCAACTCAGGCGAGCCCAACGTACCGTTGTTTCCGACGGCAGGTAGGCGACCTTTGCCCAAGCCCATTTCATTCATCTTGTCGATAAAGATTTTGTAGTCAGACAAGGGCGTCAGCACTAGGAAAAGCACATCAGGGCGTGATGAGCGGAGTTTTTGCACCATGCCGCTGGCATCTGAGAGTGGTGGCGTATAAATTTCGTCATAGACGTTGGTGAGGCCCAGCTTTTGTAGCAGGTCGCCCTCACGCATTGGCTTGGTGAAACCCATTGGCGCAGCGGTATTGTCAGAGACGATCGCAACTTTTGACACCTTTCGTCCCGTGGCGCGACCCAACTCGATCAGAGCAGGCGCGCCACCGGAAGACATCGCGTCTGCCGTTGGTGAGGTTTGGAAAATATACTTGTGTCCGCGACGTGTGATCTGCCCCGAGAAAGACAGTGTCAGCATCGGCAACTGAGCGCGTTCGGTAACCTCTGTAATGGCGAGCGTGAATGAAGACAGCCAAGAACCTGTTGCGCCAGTCAAATTCGGATTCTGGGACAGCATCCGTTCTGCCGCATTGCGCGCAGTTTCGACTTTGTCGCCCGCATCGACGACGACCAATTTCATCTTGGCTCCGCCCAAGGCCTTGATGCCGCCGGCAGCGTTGATGTCTTCAACCGCCATTTTGGCGCCTTTGTACATCAAGTCACCTGAACGGGCCCATGGGCCGCTCATTGGGGCTATGAGTGCGACTTCAACTTCCTTTTGTTGCGCGATGCTTGGCATCGCTGTAGCGATAGCGACGCTTGCTAATCCCAATTGGAACAAGCGTCTTTTGATTCGAAATGTCATTATGCTGTCTCCTTTGATCTACGTTCACATACCCAAGTAGGCTTCCCTCATGTCATCGCCATGGGTCAACTTATCCGGGCTACCCTCCATCGCCACCTGGCCTGAGCGCAATACATATCCGTAGTTACAGGGGCTGAGGGCTTCCGCCACCCGCTGCTCTACCAATAAGATAGCGATCTTGGTGTCACGATGAATTTCTTGAATGCGTTCAAAGATGAGGTCAGTTATCTTGGGCGCCAAGCCCATGGATGGTTCATCTAGCATCAATAGCTTGGGTGCAGACATCAATCCGCGTCCGATGGCCAGCATTTGCTGTTCACCGCCAGAAAGCGTGCCCGCGAGTTGTGTGCTGCGCTCTTTCAAGATCGGAAAGAGCGTGTAAATTTGCTCCAGATTACGAGAGGCCTCTGCACGCGCCTTCGGGCTTTGCGCACCGACCTCTAGGTTCTCGTAAACCGATAGTTCTTTAAATACCTGTCTACCTTCGGGAACGTGCGCAATACCCAAAAGCGCACGATGGGCCGCCTTCATGGTCAAAATGTTTTCACCGCCCCACAGAATCTGACCTTGGTGCGCGTTCACCGTACCCGAGATAGATTTGAACAGCGTACTTTTCCCCGCGCCGTTCGGGCCAACGATGGCAACGAATTGTCCCTCGTCAACCTTCACAGAAACGTCGACAAGCGCCTTGAGCCCCCCGTAGGAGGCGTGTATGCCTTCAATGCTCAGCATTATTTACCCACTTTTTACCTAGATAAGCCTCGATGACTAATGGATCTTTCATGACCGCTGCGGGTTCTCCGGCGGCCAGCACGCTACCGTGATTCAGCACGATAAAGCGGTCCACTAAACGTACCATCGCCTGCATGGTGTGTTCAATGATGACGATTGACTGGCCTTGGTCAGCCAAGTGGTTGAGGGTGCTGAGCATGATCTCTACTTCGTCCGCTCCCAAGCCTGCCAAGGTTTCATCCATCAGCAGGAGGTCAGGTCTACCGGCTAGCACCCGCGCCAGTTCCATGAGCCGTAGCTCTAGGCTGTTCAGGCCGCCAGCCAAGACTTCAGCGTGACCCAACATGCCTACCCGGCCCAGCGCTTCGAGTGCGTGTTTTCTGGCGGTTTCATCGTCTGCGTCCTTTGCAAAGGCACCGACAATGACGTTTTCCAAAACCGATAATCTAGAAAAAGGCCGTGCAACCTGAAACGTTCTGCCCACACCCAGTCGGCAGACTTGATTGGGTTTGAGGCCAACCAAATTGGTGTCCGCAAAAATTATTTCACCGGCACTTGCTGGAATGAAGCCATTCAGTAGGTTGAACAGGGTTGTCTTTCCTGCACCGTTGGGACCAATGATGCCCAACACCTCGCCTTTGTGGACTTGGAAAGAAACATCCGCAACCGCCTGCAAGCCGCCAAATGACACCGAGAGGCCGCGCACATCCAGCATGATTTCGCTGCTTAAACTTCGTTTAGAGGCCGTATCATCGCGCACAGGTACGGTGACCTCTGGCGTGCCAGCGTCGGCATGTTTGTTTGAGCGGAAAACGAGAGATTTTAACTTCGTCAAAATGCCATCGGGCGCGAATAGCATCATCAAGATGATGGCCACGCCTAAGAGCACGCCATGGATTCCGTGAAGTTTCTCACCAACAGTTGCTTGAATAATTTCGGATGTGGGGATCAGCACCAGTGAACCTACGACGGGACCCCATACCGTGGACACACCGCCAAACAGCGTGACGATCATGGCCTGTGAAGAGGTGAGCATGCCGAAGACGGAGTTGGGTGTGACGACCAAAACGAGGGCGGCGTACCAACCGCCCGCTAATCCGGCCAATGCACCGGAGACCATGATGGCGCGCATTTTCCACTTCGCCGAGTCCAGTCCAGCAGACTCCGCAGCGGCTTCATTTTGCTTGATGGCCGTCAGAGACAAGCCAAAACGTGAGGAGTGGATCTTGTGCGACACCCAAATGGCCAACGACATCAGCACGACTGAAACTACGATGTTGTAGAAGGGGTTCTCGAATTGCATGTGCCAGAACGCTTCGTCGCCAGTGCGCATGGGGATGGTCGGCTCTTGGTAGCCCATCCACTCAAAGATGTAAAGAAGCGTAAGTGGGTAGGCAAGCATGGCCAAGGCAAAATAGACGCCCCTCAATCTGAACGTGGGGTATCCAATCAGAATTCCACCAATTAGGCCACCAACGCATCCCAATGGAATACCGATCATGGGTGAGATACCGAAGGTCATGGAAAGAATCACGACCGTGTAGGCACCGATACCAAAAAAGGCCGCATGTCCGAAGGACACAAGCCCGGTATAGCCTGAAAAAATGTTCCAAGAAATACCCATAATCGCCCAGATAGGCACGGTGCTAAGTACGAATCGGAAGTAGTTATCGTCAATAAAAAACGTTGAGGTTAGATAGACGAAAGCAAAAATGCCAAGTTGTGCGTAGATATTGTTGCGAAGGAGTTGCATCAGACACGCTCCACATTCTTACCAAACAGACCTTGTGGTCTAAACAAAATCACGAGGAGGAAAAGCACAAAGATCGTTCCGTTTTGTAATTGCATAGGTAACACCAAGGCCGACAGCTGCTGCACGATACCGATGATGAGGCCACCCCAAAAAGGCCCCATGATGCTGCCCAAGCCGCCAAGCACAACACCCGCATACATGATGACGACAAACTCCAGTCCGATGTATGGCTGAAATGGGTAGTACGAGGCCACCAGACCACCTGCTATGGCGGTAATTGCGACGCCCAGAGAGAAAGAGATTCGGTGCGCTCGCGTGACATCGATACCCATGTACGTGGCGGCGTCTGGGTTATCCGCCGCTGCACGTAATGTCTTACCGATGCGTGAGCGCGAGATAAACAAGTAGGTGGCACCCGTAATAACGACGGCGGCGACTAACGCCATAACCCTTGCCTGATTGAAAAAGAACATCAGCATGCCGTCGTCGGCCAGTGGGCCAAGCTCCCAAGCTTGTGATGCGTAGGGGGTTCTGATGCTGAGGGGTAGGTTGCCAAAGACGAGTAAGGCACCGTTAGCTAAAACAAGAGAGACACCCAGTGTGAGGATCAGTTGCTGATAGTGTCCATCCCCCTCGGTTCCGGCCACAGCGCGTCCCGTGCTGTTGGATAGTAGGAATTGGTGAATGATCCAACCCAGACCAAAGCTGAACAAGGACGACACTAAGGCAGCGAGAACGGGCCCTAGGATGCCGCTCAATCCAAACCAGCTAAAAACATAGAATGCGCCGTACATGCCAAGCATCAGAAATTCGCCTTGAGCGAAATTGATGACTCGCATCAAACCAAAAATCAATCCGAGACCGACGCACATCAATCCATATAAAGAGCCTATGAGTAGGCCAGCTATCAGGGACTGAAAAAAATTCTCTAAGACAATCATTCCGAACTTTCTCGCTAGTGTGTGACTATCCCGTTACGGTGCCGCTTATGGATGCTAAGCATAAAAGCATGGTTTTCCGATAGGGTTTTTATTTAGAAAAAACGCGATCCTGTCATGTTGGCGTCAAGATTTGCCGCCCAATCGCACCACCTTGCGCGAGTCGTTGGTGCGCAAGGCCTGCTTCTTCTAATCGATAGGTGCGATCAATGCAGGCGGTAATTTTGTTTAGCGAAAGGAGCCTCAGCACATCGTTAAGTTGATACTTAGATGTACTCGTGACCGACAACATTGATTGATTCTTTAAAAAAAGTTGAGCGGGGTTGAATGGCACGAAGTCCCCTGTCAACTGCCCTATGAGTAGCCAGCGTCCTTGAATGGCCAGCGACTTTCGCATAGGAGAAAACAGTGGCGTACCCACGTTGTCCACAATGACGTTGACGCCTTCACCTTGCGTTAGGTCGCGGACCTGTGCCGAAAAATCTTCTCCGCGTGCGTGTACCACTACCGCATCTGCACCAAGCGCTTTTAGGGTGTCGACTTTATCCGCGGAGGTTGTTTGGGCAATGACGGTAGCTCCCGCCAATCGTGCGAGTTGGATCGCATGAACTCCCAATCCACCGCCCGCACCTGTCACCAGAACGGTCTCTCCCATCTGGACTTTACCCACATCACGGATGGCATTTAGTCCTGTGCCAATCGCGCAGGAGGCGATGGCCGCACTATCGTATGACACGTTGTCTGGGATGGGCGTGATGCAGCGGGCGCTCACAGCCAGAAACTCTGCGTACCCACCGTTGTAGCCGTGGTCACCCATAAAAATTCTGGTCGGACATAAAGACTCATGACCCGCACGACAAAATCGGCAGTGACCGCATATATAGCTTCGTTGGGTGGTGGCGACGCGATCGCCAAGGCGGTAGCTGTCGACCTGCGACCCAACAGCCACGACCTCACCAGCTACCTCGTGTCCCAAAACGCAGGGCAGTTTGACGCCTGCTTTTAAGGTGCCATTCCTAGTGACGAGGTCGTGGAAGCAAACGCCGCATCGGTAGACTTTCAGTACGACCTCGTTAGACGCAGGGCTTGGGTCCGGCACGGTGGTGTACTCCAACACATCGACATCGCCGGGGGTACGTACTAGGACGGCTTTCATTTGCTTTGCTCCCTCGGTGAAAATTTAAGAAGCGTGACCGCATCGCTTACGTGCTCGTACTGCGCGACCACGGACATGCCGATAAGCGGTTCCTTCGGTTGGTCGGCGTACCAGTTGCTGTACAGCTTCACACCCACATCGAGTTGCACTTGAATCACACTGTATGGAATGCTCCCAGAAAAGCTGGGCCAATACGCCTTGTGGAAAGTGGCATAAGAGGACAGCACCCCATCGCCACTAACTTGCTGCCAATGACTTTCTGACGACAGGCAGTGCGGACAGATCGAGGCGGCCGGAAATCTAAAGCGGGTGCACGAGACACACATTTGAAGCAATAAGGTGTGCATTTGTAAACCGTGCCAATAAGGCGCCATATGCGGCGTGATTTCTGGCAGCGGCTTTGTGTAGTTGGGCAGGGTCATGGTTGATCTCCGTACACGATGGAGGTGATCACGGGGGCTGCCGCCATGTAGTGAATGTTGCGAGCATTTGCTACTTGCCTGTCACCGCAGCTTCCGCGTAGCTGTCGCACGGCTTCCAGCTGTAAGGCCCATCCCTGCATGTAGGATTCCGACAGGTGTCCGCCCGATGTGTTTGTGGGGAATTGGCCGTCTAACTTTAAGCGCCCGCCTTCGATGAACGAACCCCCTTCGCCCACGTTGCAATAGCCAAACCCTTCTAAGCTAAAGAGCACGGTCGGTGAGAAGTTGTCATAGACCATCAGCGCATCCATGTCGGCCTGTTTGACGTCTAGCCGCGAAAATGTCTCTTGGGATGCGGATTGCATCGGGCCGCGCCAAAAATCTTCGGGGGGGAATGTCGAGTCAGTGAATGAGGATCGTTGCGCCATCGAGCGCACGTAAACAGGCTTTTGAGGCAGGTCTTTTGCTCGGTCTTCGGTCGTGAGTATCAAGGCAACGCCACCGTCATTTATCAGGCAATAGTCGAGTAGGCGTAAGGGCTCGCAGATATACCGGGAATTAAGATAGGTTTCCAAATCAAACGGCTGCCGCATAACCGCTTGGGGATTGAGAGACGCGTGGTGACGGAAGGCCATTGGAATCTCGGCTAGCTGCTCGGCCGTCGTTCCGTACTGGTGTTTGTGCGACTGCATCATGAGGGCGTGAAATGCTCCCGGCGATGTCATGCCGTACGGGAACCAAAAGCCAGCACCCCCACTGCCGTAGCTATCGGTATCGCCGCCGTAGCGTTGGCCTTCAGATTTGCCATTGTTTCCATATACCAGGGCGATTGTTTTTGCGAGGCCCGCTTGAAGAACGGCAACTGCCGTTTGGACGCAGATGCCGCTGAAGCGCCCGTGACCTGGCGTCGTGAGGGTGTAGGCCGGGTTGATGCCACACATTTCTGCGAACCGCTGGTAGTCGGGTACGCGGCTCAATATAAGACCGTCGATAGATTCGATGGGTAGCTGCGCTTCATCCAACGCTTGTTTCAGCGCAATGACCCCTAGGTCGTAAGCATCGTACTCAGGCATCAAGCCGTAGCGGGTGTTGCCCACACCAACAACGGCAACGGGCGGAGCGTTTGGCTTTGTGTAAGCCATCAGATATCCATTTCTTTAAACACCTCACGCGCGACGCGAAAAGCATCTAACGCTGCGGGCACACCGCAGTAAATGGATACCTGGAAAAATACTTCTGCAATCTCATCCTTGGTGAGTCCATTATTGATGGCACCTCGAATATGAACGCGAATTTCATGCGGCCGGTTTAGGGCAGCGAGCATGCCCAAGTTCAGCAAGCTACGCTGTTTGCGGTCTAGGCCTGGGCGCGTCCAGATACCACCCCACGCAAATTCAGTGATGAATTCTTGGAAAGGACGATTAAAGTCATCGGCTGACTTGAAAGAATTTTCTACGTACTCGTTGCCAAGCACCTCGGTTCGCGTCTTTAACCCGGCTTCGTATTGCGCGCTTTTCTCTCCCATGAATTGCTCCTATCTTTGTTGGTTGGCTAAAAAACGGGTCGAAGCGGGTGCTCTTGTAGACCAGAAACATCTAGCTGAATACTGAAGAGATGACCGCTGTTTGGGTATGCACTCAGTTGCTGCTCTGACAGGCCCATGGCGGCAGTGGTGACGAAAAGGGTTTTTAGATCGGGGCCACCAAACGTCACAGAGGTAGGCCGGGGAGCGGGCACGGCGAGGGTGTCAATCAGCTCGCCTTCGGGGCTGTAGCGATTGACGCAGGCCCGATCAAATTGCGCGCTCCAGACGCATCCTTGCGAGTCAACTGCCAAGCCATCTGGCCCACCGGCGCCTGAGGGCACCGTAACCCATTGCTCACGCGGGCCTAGCGCTCCGGTGTCTAAGTCAAACGCATGGCGGCTGATGGTCTGCGCAGGTGTGTCCGTCACGTACATCCACCGACTGTCCGGACTCCAACCAATGCCGTTGCCAAGCTCAATGCCGTCGGACTTGCGTGACCAGTTACCGCCAGGGCCGAGTTGATACAAACCACCAATGGGTGCCTGAAGTTTTTTATCCATTGAGCCGACCCACCAACGGCCCTTGGCATCGACACGACCATCATTAAATCGCTCGACGTCAAAATTGAGCCCGGCAATGTCTAAGGGGGTCCAGTGCGCGGTTGACGGGTCAAATTTAGACAACCAGTTGCGGCCGACGACATAAATTTCTTGATCGCTATGTTGCGCGATACAAGCGGGGTGCCGCGGGGAGTCCCAAGAATCCACAGTATCCGTGCTTGGCGTGAATCGCCACAGCTTGCTAGTCACCACATCAACCCACCACAGCGATTGGCCGCGAGCGTCCCAGTGAGGGCCTTCTCCTAACGAGTTTGCGCACGGGTGGACAACGCACCAATTCATATCAAAAGCTCCTTGTGGAAAAGGTTGAACTATTGTGGTTTTCCTTTTTCTTGGCAATATATCCCCAAGGTGACAGCCATAATTCCCTGACAAGAACACCATGCTGAGATGAAAGAAATACGCGCTCAATTCACGTGGCTCACCGCTTTTTATTCACCGCTGGTTGCCACCTTAACGGGAACTTTTTTGGAGTCGCGTGGCCTGAAGTTTTCATGGTCAATCGCGACACCCGGACGTCCGGCTGTTGATGCACTGATAGATGGCACTGCAGACGTCGCGCAAACGACTCTCAGTAATGCCTTCGGCTTCTTGAATCAAGGGAAGCCGTCGCCTTGCTTGCATTTCGGTCTAACCAACGAAATGGATGGCTTCTTTCTCACGGCGCGTCAGGCGGACCCAGACTTCAGTTGGAAAAAGCTTGAAGGCGCTGAATTGCTTATCTTGCATGGTGGTCAGCCGATGCAAATGTTTAAGTACGCTTGCCATCGCCAAGGTATAGATATCAATAAAATTAAACTGATCAACGTACCGCCTGCCGAAATGGACAAAGCCTTCCGCGCCGGTACCGGTGATTACATCCACCAGCAAGGGCCGTCTCCACAGCAACTCGTTGCAGATGGCGCCGGGCACATTGTGGCTACGGTGGGCCCCGCAGTTGGTAAGTGCGGCTTTTCAAGTTTGGCGGCTACCAGAGAATGGCTGCAGACCGAAGAGGCTGTGGCGTTTACTGCTGCGTATAAAGAGGCAAAAGCGTATCTCATAAATACGCCTGCGAAGGAGCTCGCCAAAGCAACGGGTTCATTTTTTCCGACGATACAAACCGATGTATTGGTTCAATGCCTACATGATTACCAAAAGCTTGGCTGTTGGTCTGAGGAAATTGAAATCACGCATGATAACTACCAAAGCATGCTGGATATCTACGAGTTCAACGGCGGAATTAATGAGCGCTACGCTTACGAGTTAGTTTGCGCGAAACCACCCGGTTTTTGAAGCGGGCGTAGCCCGCCTACAGGCTCGCTAAGAAAGTGAGCACATGGTGGTTAAATTGCTCCGGCTGCTCCAGATTCGCCATGTGCGATGCATCTGGCAAGACAACCAGCGATGAGTGGGTAATTTGGGAATGTATCCGACGCGCCATCTCTACGGGTGTCGCTGGGTCATGCGCACCGACCATCACCAGAGTGGGACACTTTATTTCTTGAATGCGTTGGTTTAAGTCGAGGCCGGCCATGGCTTGGCTGCCGCCGATATACCCATCTACTGGCGTGCGTGAAATCATCTCCGCAACCCACTGCATGAGCGCTACTTGCGTTACGAGCGTCTCTGGGGTGAACCACCTCTCGAGGGTGCTCGCCACGAGTGCCTCCAGGCCCTCGCGTTGCGCTAACGCGTTTCTCTCGTCCCATACGGGCTTGGACCTCTGAGGGTTTCCCAGAGTCGAGTCCGCCAAGACCAAGCTCTGTATGCCCTGTGGTTGCGCTAGCGCTAGTGTCTGACCGACCATCGCGCCCATGGCTTGACCGACCCAATGGGTGCGGTGAATACCGAGTGCTTGGAGCAGCTGGAACGCGTCGTCTGCCAATCCCGCCATCGTGTAGGGTGGCGGGGTGGACGAGGTATCGCCATGTCCGCGTGCATCAAACGTTAAGACCCGATAGTGTGTGGAGAGTTGCTGACGCAAGGCCTGCCATGTCTCACGGTTGCAGCAGTGCGCATGTGACAGCGTTACCCACTCACCTGAAGATCCAGCAATGTCATAGGCAACTGACAGGCCGTTTACTTGAATTTTCATAGACCCCCCTTGTGCCTGAACCGACACCTTATGACGATCTTACTAAACCGATGCGCTGCCTAGTCCAGCAGGCCTGCCGCTTGCATGGCGTGACGAATGCGGCTACGTTCGTCCGCCAGTATCGGCACCAGAGGCGGGCGAACGACGGCACGCGGGAAGCGTCCCATCATGACCAGTGCCTCTTTCATGCGGTTATGCATGTCTATCCACGGTCTGGCGTAGAACACGTCGGCTGTGAAGGTGATGCGCTTATGCAGTTGCGCGCAAGCCGCCATGTCTTGGCGTTGTACGGCGGCAAACAGCTGGGCTTGCAAGTCCGCGATAACGGAGCCGCTCCCCGAGAGCAAGCCCTTGCACCCCATCACCAAGGACGGGTAAAGCCAAGCGCTGTGCGTAGACAGCACGTTGACCGGTGTCGGGCGACTTTGCAGTACCTCGATTTGCTGATTATGCAAAGCGGGGGAGGTAATCCAGTCCTTTATGGCACGCACCGTCGGCACCGCGTCACATAGCTGGGTGAGTGTATCGAGTGGGTAGCTTTGCGGCGATGTCTCAGCGTATTGAAATGCAATCAGAGGGAGGTCAGTGACGTCAGCGATACGGCGGTAGTGTGCAATGACCCCACGCGGGTTGTGCCCCATCGTGAAGGGGCCAGGCGGAAAGACCAAGAGCGCCGAGGCGCCCATATCGCTAGCCATCTTAGCGATCTTTGCCGCCTCAAAGCTACCTTCCGCGTAGACACCGTTGACGATAGGCATACGCTCACCGACGGCGTCGAGCGCCAGCGCGAGAACGCGCTGTTGCTCCTCGAAGGTGCACGAGCCGACCTCGGTGGAGTGGGCGTTGAGCGTGATTGCTGAGAGCCCGTCAACTGCACACACGTCGGCTAGGTGCGCCTGAAAGCCCTTCTCATCGATTGAAAAGTCATCCTCAAAAGGTAGCAAAACGGCGGGTATGACGCCATTGGGTACGAAATCAGGATGTCTATTCATTGATAAGCTCGCAATGTCAGAGAATTTTCTCGCGCAACTCACCACGGTCAATGGTGAAGATTTTTTGCACCATATGGACAGAGTGCTGGAGGTCTGACTCAGAAAAAATCACGGTCATGCCTTCCTTCTTCAGTCCAGAAATCACCTCGACCAAGCGTTGTGCAAGTGCGGGCGCGACCCCTTCGAATGGCTCGTCCAGCAGGAGCAGCTTGGTACCCGTCATTAGCGAGCGACCGAGGGCCACCAGCTTCTGCTGTCCGCCGGACAGCTGCGTACCCCGCCTAGGACCGAACGCCACCAACTCCGGAATGAGCTGAACGATGTAATCCAGTCTGGCTTCGCTGTCTTGGCTGTTGCCAGCCCAGGCCGGGAGCAGCAGGTTCTCTCTGACTGTGAGATCCGGAATCAAGCGGCGATCTTCGGGCATGTAGCCAATACCCATCTTGATACGCTTGTGAACCGGCGTCTCCAACAAGTTGTCCCCGTTAAAGGACATCGTGCCAGACTCTGCTTTGAGAAGACCCATGATGCTTTTCATCAGCGTCGTCTTGCCTGCACCGTTGCGACCCACCAGACCAACCATGGTGCCCTCACCAACAGTCAATGACACATCGCGAAGGATGCTTGTGGACTGAATCGACACATTTAAATTGGAAATATCAAGCATCGTTTTGTCCCGTCGTACTCAAGGCCTGTGTGTTGCCCACAATGTATTGCAGCACCAATTCATTCTTTAGCGCCGACTCCGGTGGCTCGTCCACAATGATGGTGCCATCGTAAAAGGCCAATACGCGATCTGCGTGTTGACTCACAATTTCCATATCGTGCTCAACGAATAGCACCGTGGTGCCGTCTGCCTTTACGACACGCATGACCATGTCCATGATGTCAAATTTTTCCTCGGAAGACACACCACTGGTAGGCTCATCGAGCAGCAATACCTTTGGCTTTGTCGCCATCGCCATCGCAATATCTATTAGTTTGCGTGTGCCGCCAGGTAAGGTTCTTGTGACCTGATCGCGGAATGCGGATAGACCAAAGCGCTCCATGGCCTCTTCCGCGAGTTGCCGAATCGTCTGGTTACCGTAGCCAGGTACAGGCTTATCAGAACCAACAAATAGGCCACGCTTGTTGCGCATCAATGCCAACACGCCAAACCCCATTTCCAAGTTTTCAAGCGTGGTCATGGACGCATACAGTTGCGGAATTTGGAATGAGCGTGTCACACCAATGCGACTGATATCGCGCGGTGTCATCTTGGTAATGTTTTGCCCGTTGAACTCGATAGATCCGGTGTCCGGCTTTAAGTAGCCGGTGATCATGTTCACGAACGTTGTCTTACCCGCGCCATTGGTGCCGATCAGGCCGGTGCATGTACCCGGTTGTATGGCAACCGAGATGTCATGCGCCGCAGTGACAGCGCCAAAACTTTTGTTGAGGTCTTTGACGTTTAGTATGGGTGCGCTCATTTTTTGTCTCCCCGTAATCTAGAGAGCAATGACCAGAGGCCGTCTGGAAGAATGTAAATAATACCGATCATCGCAGTACCCAAAACCAGTTGCCAGGTGTTGGGCGACTCAGAAAAGGCAACGGTGTGAATGATGCCAAATGCGAGTGCACCTACGAATGGTGCGATAACGCTTCCGATGCCGCCCATGATGGTGATGAATACAAACTCGCCCGATGTGGTCCACACCGCCATAGTCGGATCAATGTGCCCAACAGACACCGCAACGATGGAGCCCGCTAAGCCGGCGAAGACGCCTCCAATCACGTAGATGGTGTGAATGGTTTTCTGAGCCGAGGCGCCCATGTATTCAACGCGAATTTCGTTGTCACGAATCGCGGTGAGTAACAGGCCCATTGGACTCTTGAGAAAAGCTTGCCCAAAGGAAACGGCTAACAGAGCAAGCAGCGCGGCAACCGCCAATATGGACACACGCACCGACTCGGATGACGGCTCGTAACCCAGTATGGTGACAGCCGGCACATTGAAGCCATCGGTGGAACCCAGCGACTCTGTCTTGGCCAATAGCCCGTACAAAATCATGGAGAAGGCCATAGACAGCAAGCCAAAGAAGATGGCACGATATTTGGACAAGAGAACGCCCAGCAACCACGCCATGATTCCAGAGGTCACCGCGGACATCAGCAGAAGCAAGAACACATCCGTGACGTTCAAGAAGTTTGCTGCGAGGCCCGTGGTGTAGGCCCCAAAGCAAAAGTACAGGGCCTGGCCAAACGAGACCAGCCCGGCCCGCAAGAACAACAGGCAGCCCAGAACGACTAAGCCGTTGGCCAAGACAATGGTCAACATAAACAGCCCCCACTGGGGGATGAACGATGCGCATAGCAGCAAGGCCAGTAAGAAGCCCGCGAAGCGGATGACGGTTTTATCGGCGCTCATATTTTGCGAGCCTCCGCCAAGCTGAACAAGCCGCGAGGCCTAAATGTGAGGACCATAGCCATAACCGTAAAGATAACGAAAAGCTCAAATTGCGGTGCAAAGTGAACGCAAACGGAGCGCAACAGACCCATAAATATGGATGCCAGCGCCACGCCAGGCAAACTGCCCAAGCCGCCCGTGACCACCACGGCAAACGACAACACGATGACTTCGACGCCCAGTCCCGGGGAAACGGAGATCGTTGGCGCGGTAAACCCACCCGCCAAGGCGGCCAGTGAGCAGCCCAAGCCAAAGGTAATGGCAAAGACGAGTCCCACGTTGACGCCCATGGCCGCGCTTATTTCGCGGTCGTGAATAACGGCGACAAGCAGGCGACCAAATTTTGCTTTCTTTAGCAAGAACAACAAGCCCAAGCCAACCGTGACGGCCAAGCCCACCATGAGTAAGTAGTAGCGGGGGTAAATCATGTCCCCGACCTCAAACATGTCAAGCAGCTCGTAGGGCTCAGAGACGAAGTAAGGGTCAACGCCCCAAATCATCTTGATCACGTCTTCTAAGATCAAAAACAGACCATAGGTAATGAGCAAAATCACCACCTCGTCTTTGTCATATTGCGGTCTGAGCATAAAACGCTCAAGTAGCGGTCCAACGATAAAACCCGCGACGAACGCGGATATCGCAAGCGCTACAAAAGACCAGTAGGGCGGGTAGTCGTTGGCAAACCAATACCCCATGACGGAGGCTGCAACGTACGCACCTAAAGAGTAGAAACTACCGTGTGCGACGTTCAAAATTTTCATCACACCGTAAATGAGTGTTAACCCTACGGCAGATAGGAACAACCAAGCGGAATAATTCATTCCGTCGATTAGGATCACCAAAAATTGGGACATAAAAACAGTCTTAATAAAGAGGCGGGCAACCGAAGTCGCCCGCCATGAGTCAAGTAACTAGGGAGAGGTAACGGCTTACTTAAAGCCGTTGGCAATCCACTCGCTGCTCTTCACACCGTCTTTTGGCATCACTTGTTCTGCGGGGAAACGCTTGATGTCAACCAACGTCATCTCGCCGTCCACACGCTTGGTCATGCCGTAGGCCGTTTCCATAACCGCTTGGTGTCCGTTGGCTAAAGAAAATTTAGCGACGCCACCAGGGCCTTCGTAGGTCATGCCGCGAATGGCACCAGCCAGTTGCTCTTGCGTTGGCTTTCCACCTGCGGCTGCAGAAGCCTTTTCCCAACCCAACTTGGCAGCCATCAAGGCGTGAACCATTTGGTAAGCCGTGTAGTTAGGCGCAACGTTGTAACGGTCGATAAATGACGCTCTGAACCAGTCGTTCAGAGGAGTCTTTGGTGCCAGCACGCCGAATGGGCCGCGCGCACCAATGATGGTGCCGTCAGGAATTTTCTTGGCTAAACGGTACATAGCCGTCTCGCCCGTTGTCAAAACAACCTTGCTGCGCTTGTACATGCCACGCGGTGCGGATTGCAGAATCAGGGCTTCCAAGTCGCCACCCCACAGGCTGGTGTGAATGACGTCTGCCTTGCTAGACATGACAGAAGAAATTTCTGCGCTGTATTGACCAGCAAACAGCTTAGGCATTTGTGATGTCGTCACCTCAGCTGCAGGGAAGATTTGCTTCATGGAACCATCGAAGTCGTTCCATGAGTCTTGGCCCCAAGCATAGTTTTGGTTAATACCCGCGTAGTTGGCTGACGTCACACCCATAGACTTCAGGTACAACGCTGCACCGACGCTGTCGGCTGTTGCGTGGTTCACAGCGCGGAAGACGTAGTCTTTGTTGCCTTCTTCAAATACGCGTGGTGTGCCACAGTCAAACAAGACGGTGACGGCCTTCAGTTCTTCAGCGACTGGGCCAACGGCCAAACAGTTACCGCTGGAGATGTAGCCCACGACCATGTCCACATTCTCACGTTGGATGAGGTTGCGGTATTCCGTCACAACGCTGGTGCTGCTGCCGCTCTCGTCGATCAAGACCATCTTGATGTTCGCACCACCAAAACCCTTGTTGTTGTATGGCGCGGGCGCTTGACCTTTGTTGAACTGCTCAATCAACAATTCTGCGGCGTTCCGTGCGGGCACGCCGAATGGTGAGGCTGCAGGGCCTGACAGGAACGTGACAACGCCGATTTTGATTTCGTCAGCGGCTTGCGCGTGCCCGCCCAGCATGAGCGCCAGCGGTATCGCGCTGGCAATTATTGTTTTTGCAAGTTTCATGGGGGATCTCCTAAAAGGGTTTAGTTCTGAAGGCTTTCACGGACTTTATTGGGGCCCGCGTTCGAACACATTGTCTTACAATATGACCAAAATTCGAAGTTGAGATTTAACTACGAGTCAATTTAAATTTATATAGGGTATTCCCCGTGCTGAGTCAGTTTGGCGACAGATAAAATAATAGATTGTTGAAAATATTAGTTTTTATTTTATATATACCAAACATTTGCTTTATATTTGAATCTCTTGCGACTCTGAAGCTCGCGTGTGTCAATAAACTTATTGACTAATTGTCAGACAATAAATATAGTCCGTTCGTTATGCAAAAAGCGCCCTTCCAAGTTTCGCCTCTAGCCAAACACGTCTCGCTGCGCGAGCGCGTCTGCGCCCACCTGCGCGATGCCATTACGTCCGGACTTCTTCGACCGGGGGAGAAGCTGAAGGAGCGTGAGCTGTGTGAGCGACTGGCCATTAGCCGCTCGTCTCTGCGAGAGGCTCTGAGCAGTCTGGAGGCAGAGCACCTCATCATTAACATTCCCAACAAGGGCCCAGAGGTTGCCCGGCTGAGTCTGCGTGAGGCCAAGGACTTGTATGCCATGCGGCGCTTGCTGGAGAGCTTTGCTGCGCGCGCATTTACCGAGCTCGCGACCGATGAGCAGGTTCAGGCGCTGGAAGCGACCACCCAAAAACTAGCGGCTGCAGCCCTGAGTGGGGTTGGCGCGGACGTGATCGGTGCCAAGACGGAGTTTTACTCGGTGCTTCTGAGCGGTTGCGGCAATTCATTGGTGCAGGAAACCCTGGGTGGTTTGCTGACCCGTGTGAGCCTGTTGCGAGCGACCTCGTTGCTGAACCCGCAACGCTTACCCAAGAGTATGAAAGAAATTCAAGCGCTGATGGTGGCGATCAAAAGTCGAGATGCCGCTGGCGCTGAACGCGTCTCAAAAAGACATTTGTTGAATGCTGAGCGAGCTGCTATCGAGGCATTTGAGAAACAGTTGACCATTTTCTAATTTTTATCGAAGGACTAAATCATGAATAAAGAATCATTTGAACAAGGCTTGAAAACCCGCCGTGAGGTTTTAGGTGCGGATTACGTTGATGCCTCAATCGCTAATGCCGATGACTTCAACATGCCCATGCAAGAACTCGTGACTGAGTATTGTTGGAATGAGATCTGGAACCGCCCCGGATTGGATCGCCGTACCCGTAGCATCATGAACTTGTGCATGATCACGGCCCTGAATCGTCCCCATGAGTTGAAGTTGCATGTTCGCGGTGCGATCAACAATGGTCTGACTAAGGAGGAGATTAAAGAGGTATTCCTCCAAACGGCTATTTACTGTGGCGTGCCCGCAGCGATTGATAGCTTCCGCAATGCAAAAGAAGTGTTCAAGGAAATGGGGATTTAAGGTGAGCTCAAACCGTATCGCTTTTATTGGGCTGGGCCAAATGGGTACGCCCATGGTCAAGCATTTGTTGGCAGCAGGTTGCGATGTGTCGGGTTTTGACCTGTCACCCGCTGTATTGGAGGAGCTCGCAGGGCAAGCGCATTTCGTGGGTTGCAAGACCACACGAGAGGCTGTCGCAGGGTCCGATGTCTGCATCTTGATGTTGCCGAACAGCGATGTGGTGGAGCGCGTTTTGTGGGACACGGACACGGGCATTTCTGCGGTCTTGAAAGCCGATCAGATCATCATCGACATGGGATCATCTGATCCGTTTCGTTCGCAAAAAAATGCTGAGCGGCTTGCCGCACAAGGCGTGAAGTTTGTTGATGCACCCGTATCTGGTGGGGTGAAGCGTGCGCGGGATGCAACGTTGTCCATCATGATGGGTGGTGACGTTGACACTGTCGCTAAAGTGCAACCGCTGTTGGAACTGATGGGTAAACATCTGTCGCATCTGGGCGCTGCGGGTGCGGGGCATGCGGTAAAAGCCTTGAACAACTATGTGTCAGCTGCTGGCCTGGTTGCAACATGCGAGGCCATCACGGCAGCGCAAGCGTTTGGCCTAGACCCCAAAGCGGTGAATCAAGTGTTCAACACGTCTTCTGGCAAAAACAACACGACGGAGTTGAAGGTCGAGAAGTTCATGCTGTCGGGTGCTTATGACTCCGGTTTTTCATTGGGTCTGATGCGCAAAGACGTGAAGACGGCGGCGGACTTCATTAAAAACCTGGAGACGCCAGGCGCGGTCTCTTCGGTGTGTCTGGATGTGTGGACGCGTGCAGAGGAGAGCTTGCCTAAAGGGGTTGACCACACGGCGATGCATCAGTTTTTGCAGGACAGTCAGTAGCCGATTCAAACGAACAAGCCTCGCATTAAAAAAGCGAGCGAGGGAACGATATGACACCAGACAAGCCAGACCTAGACGCAGGCGCATGCCTGCACATCTCCACGACCTGGGTCGCCGCATTTAATGGTGCATTGGCGGATCCAGGGGCGGCAACGCTTGACGCTTTATTCTTGAGTGACTGTCATCTTAGAAGCGTATTGGCATTCAGTTGGACGCTGGAAACCTACTCGGGTACCTCCGCAGTTTGTGAGGCGCTGCGCCATATTTCGGATGATCATAAGCTCGGCGTCATCACGCTGAACGCCCAAGATTTACAACCGCATTGCGTTCAGAGAGCGGGGGAGTGGACGGTTGAGTGCTTGCTGACGTTCAGCACGCCCGTTGGTCCGTGTGAGGGCGTGCTTAGGCTGTGTTCCGATGGCTCTGGGCAGTGGAAGGCGTGGTCACTGGTTCTCGCACTGATTGAAATTGCGGGTCATGAAGAGGCATACAAGCGGCCACAGGACGCCAGCGCCTCGAATAACCGATCGTTTCAAGGTCCTAATTGGAAAGATAAACGCGACGCGCGTAACCGCTTTGAAGACCGAGAGCCCGAGGTGTTGGTCGTTGGTGCAGGGCAAGCGGGCTTGTCGGTCGGTGCCCGATTGCGTCAGCTGGGCGTGGATGCACTGGTGGTTGATCAAAACGCCCGTCTCGGTGACAACTGGCGCAATCGCTACCATGCGTTGGTGCTGCATAACCAGCGACACGTTAATCACCTGCCTTACATGCCTTTCCCAGAGACGTGGCCGACCTATATCCCCAAGGATAAGCTGGCTGACTGGTTTGCCTATTACGCTGATGCCATGGACCTCGCTGTATGGATGGGCACGCGGTTTGTGAATGCGGACTATGACGCAGCGGACAAGCGGTGGTGCGTGACGCTAGAGACGCCAACGGGCGAGAAGACCGTCCGTCCTGCGCACATCATTATGGCGACGGGGGTGAGTGCCATTCCGAACCGCAAAAAGCTGCCTGAGCTGCAGCCGTTTGAGGGGCCGGTGATTCACTCGGCGGACTATCAAACGCCTGATCCAGAAAAATTTGGCTCGGTGGTGGTGATGGGCACGGGAACCAGTGCGCATGACGTGGCGCAAGACTTGGCTGAAAACGGCGTCAAGGTGACCATGGTTCAGCGCAGTCCAACGATGGTGCAAAACGTGGAGCCAACGGCCCAGCTCCCATACGCGATATACGGCAAAGCGCTGTCTACCGATGTCTGCGATTTGCTGACCGTCGGCACGCCGATGGCGTTGTACAAAGCGTCTAGCCGTTTAAGCTTGAAGGTGGCGGAAGAGCTTGATAAGCCATTGATAGAGGGCTTAAAAAAGACGGACTTCAAAGTCAACGTGGGTGAAGACGGTGTGAGTTGGCAATTGATGTATCTCACGCGGGGTGGCGGCTATTACTTTAATGTGGGCTGTAGCGATCTCATCATTAATGGCCAGGTGCGCGTGGTTCAGAGCGATCAGATTACGTCGTTTGAAGCCAGTGGTCTCACATTGGCATCGGGGGAGCACATTCATGCAGATCTGGTGATCACTGCGACGGGCTATCTTGGGCAGCGTGAGATGGCAGCGCGTTTGCTCGGTGATGCGCTGGCCGAGCGTATTGGCCCGGTCTGGGACGTCAACTCCGACACGCAGGAACTCAACAATATGTGGATGGAGACGCCGCAGCCGGGTTTGTGGTTCTTTGCTGGTAGCTTGGCGCAAAGCCGTATTTACTCCAAATATCTGGGTCTCCAGATTCAAGCCAAACTATTGGGCCTGATGTAAAAAATTCTCGCATCTTCACGACGGTGTTCAGTCATCGGGCGTAAGATGCGTTTTTCAATCAGCGGAGCCCGCCATGGCAAAAGGTCAACAAAAAACCAATAAAGAATCCAAAAAGCCGAGAAAAGTAGCGGTGGTGGATAAAACCTTGGGTCTGGGATCACCAAGTGAGCCGGTGCGGGCCAGCACGGTGACTGCTGTTTCTCCAAAGGGAAAAGCCAAAAATAAACCGGCTTTTTAAGGTCGTAGGCTTTTACGGGGCCTAACGTCTCAAAGCCCCCCTAGGCGGGCTTTGAAAAGAAGCGGTGCAGCCCAACAGCGAGTAGCATGCCTATGAGCTGCGCTGCGACGAAGGCGGGAACGTCGCCCGGACGTATACCCGCAAAGGTGTCGCTCAGCATGCGGCCAAAAGCGGCTGCTGGGTTGGCAAACGAGGTGCTCGCGGTGAACCAATACGCTGCACCGATATACGACGCGACCAGCGTGGAGACCTTGTTAGGCGCTCCACGAAAAATCACCAACAGCAGGCCGCAGGTGGCGACGATCTCAGCAAGCCATTGACCGGGGCCAGAACGCACCTTGCTTGCCCACTGAAACAGCGTTAGATCAAACATCGCATGGACTAGCCAGGCGCCCATGGCCGCGCCAACCAGTTGCGCCGTGATGTAGCCCAACACGTCTTGCTTGTGCAGTTGTCGTGTCAGGAACATGGCAATCGATACCACGGGGTTGAAGTGTGCGCCGCTGATTGGGCCAAAGATCTCTATCAACACGAACAATGCGAAGACGGTGGCTAAGGTATTCGCGATAAGTGCGATGGCCATGTTGCCGTTAGCCAGGTTTTGCGCCATCACACCAGAGCCGATCACGGCGCCCAATAAGCCAGCGGTACCGAGGCACTCTGCGAAGTAGCGTTGAAGTTTAGTCATCATGGGGTACGGAATGCGTGTGGGGGCGGCAATCAAAAAACCCAGCAATCGCTTACGCGTTCGCTGGGTGATGGACAACGGGTGTACAGGCGAATCTTAGTTCTTAATTTGAGTCCAAACGGATTGACGGATGTAGTCAATCGCGGCCTTGGGCATGGGCACGTAGTCCAAATCACCGGCCATCTGGGCGCCGCTCTTGAACGCCCAGTCAAAGAACGCCAAGGTCTCCTTAGACTTCGCCGGGTTGGTGGGCTCTTTGTACATCAAGATGAACGTGGCCGTGGTGATGGGCCAGCTCGTGGCGCCGGGCTGGTTGTTCAGTGACAGCGCCATGCCAGGGGCCTTGGCCCAGTTAGCGCCGGTTGCTGCTGCGGCAAAGGTATCGGCATCGGGTGCCACAAACTGCCCGTCATGGTTCTTGAGTAGCACCACTGGCAGCTTGTTGGTCTTGGCGTAGGCGTACTCCACGTAGCCAATCGCCCCTTTGATCTTCTGCACATTGGCTGCGACACCGGCGTTGCCCTTGCCGCCCACGGACGCGTCTGCTAGCCACTTAACGGCCTTGCCCTGACCCACTTTTTCTTTGAAGTCTGTAGACACCATGCCCAGGTACTCGGTAAACACCGCCGTGGTGCCTGAGCCGTCTGCGCGGTGTGCCACGGTGATGCTACGTGAGGGCAGCTTCACGCCGGGGTTCAAAGCCGCAATCTTGGCGTCGTTCCACTTGGTGATGTTGCCAACGAAAATATCCGCCAACACCGCACCGTCAAGTTTCAAGGCGCCAGAGGCGATGCCTTTGAGGTTGTAGATCACGACCACACCGCCCATTACAGCGGGAAACTGGACCATGCCGCCTTTGGCGACCTCATCCCCTGACAGCGGGGCATCGGTGGCACCGAAGTCTACGGTCTTGGCTTTAATTTGCTTGATACCGCCCGATGAACCCATGGATTGGTAGTTGATAGCCTTGCCTGTGGCGGCCTTGTAGCCTTCGGCCCACTTGGCGTAAATGGGCGCCGGGAAGGTGGCTCCAGCGCCAGTGGCGTCTTGGGCTATGGCTGTGATGGAGACAACCGAGCCGATAACAGCGGCGACAAGCGATTTGGAGAAAGTCAGTTTCATTCAAGGCACCTCAAAAGTTAGATGATTGATCGTTGGGATCAGGGTGAACTTTAAAAGCCTAATGTGACCGTTTTGTGACGGTTACAACGCTTGTGTACTGTGTGGCTTTTTTTGCAGCCCTTGCCGTTAAACGTTGGGTTCTGGCCAAAGCCAAATGACACCATCTTTTGTCTTTGTGCCGTAGGTGGTAAGCGGCTCACAGGCGGGACTCCACGTGGGCTCGCCGGAACGCACGTCAAAGCGGCCTTGGTGCAGCGGGCACTCGATTTCGTGCCCAATCAAATAGCCATCACATAACCTGGCCTCACCGTGGGTACACATGGGGTCAGACACAAATGCCTCGCCCGCCACGTTATAAACGGCCCACTCGCGCCCGTCGACGGATACGGTAACCGCTGCGTTTTCCGGCAGGGTGTCTGCGTCCATGAGTCTTATCCAGTCAGCCATCGGGGTGATTCCTTAGAAGTGGTTGGGGTGATCGCTAGTGCGTGAAGTTAAACCAACATAAACCTTGGACGGACGCGTTCACTGACTCAGTGTAAGAATGCGTGAAGCGCCAACCAAACAAGTCCCGAGCACCTACCAAACACCCATGACACCCCTCGATTCGCACGCCGATGCCGCGCCAGATGCCGCCGCCGAAACACCCGCTGTGGTGACGAGCGGTGCAGCCGCGCAATATGGACTCTTGGGGTTGCCTCTGGCCTTTGTTGCGTTACCTGTGTACGTGCACTTACCGCATTTCTATGCCCAGCAATTTGGTTTGTCCCTCAGTCTTCTCGGCCTCATTTTACTGGCCACGCGCTGTCTCGATGGGTTTGTAGACCCGTGGCTTGGTCGTGCGGCTGATACGCTTTACCGACATTCGTGGCAGCGTGTCGCGGGTGTAGCCAGCGTGTTAGCTTGTGCGCTAGCGCTGGGGTTTGTGGCACTGTTTCTACCCCCGGAAACGGGGTTATCAATGAACGAGCGGGTGGTTTGGCTGGTGGGTGCTTTGGTACTCAGCCATCTCGCCTACAGCGGGTTAGGCGTGTTGCACCAGGCATGGGCGGCGCGGCAGGGTGGGGGCGAGGTCGCTCAAAGTCGGTGGGTGACCTGGCGTGAGGGCCTGGGGTTATTGGGTGTGCTCATGGCCACCACCTTGCCGTCCCTTGTCGGTTGGCTAGTGACCAGCGTCGTGCTCTGTGCGCTTTTGGCGATCGGTTTGTGGGCGTGGCTGCGTGGCGCTGAGGGTCGTGTGGGAGACCGTGTCGAGCAAAACCAGACGGCTAGGGGCGCCCTGTGGCCTTTGCGCTACCCTGCGTTTCGTCGGTTGCTCGCCGTATTTATTGTGAACGGATTTGCCAGCGCCATACCCGCCACGCTGGTGTTATTTTTTGTTCAAGATGCCTTGCAAGCGCCTGCAAGCTGGGAGCCGCTATTTTTGGGTCTCTACTTTGTGTCGGGCGCGCTGTCATTGCCACTTTGGCTGAAGGCGGTAGCGCGTTTTGGTCTGGCAAAGACGTGGCGTCTGGGCATGTTGTTATCAATCGCCGCCTTCATAGGCGTCTTGATGCTGGGTCAGGGGGATGCGGTGTGGTTTCTGCTTATTTGCATGACCTCGGGTCTGGCGTTGGGGGCTGACTTAGCCGTACCCGGTGCCTTACTCAACCGCCTCATTGACGCGTGTGGCGAACGGCAAAAGAGCGATGGTGCCTTTGTGGGTTGGTGGCATTTTTCGACCAAGCTCAATTTGGCACTGGCCGCAGGCTTATCCTTGCCTTTATTAGATTGGTTGGGCTACGCGCCGGGTCAGCAAGATGCACAGGCCTTGAGCGCTTTGCTGGTGGCCTACGGCCTGATTCCCTGTGTGCTCAAGGGGCTTGCCGCCTTCGCGGCGACCCGTTGGTTGATCGCAGATAAATTACAGTTGCGGTGACCATGCCCGTTCATTCTTAAAAAGTAGGAGAGTTTTTTCATGTCCACAATGCAACGCAGAACCTTGTTATCGCGCGCGGCGCTGGTGCCATTAGCCCTGGCCTCGCCTTGGCTGCTGAGTGGGTGTGCCGGGCCTGAGGTGACGGACTATGCAGAACAGACGCCCAAGCTGGATTTGCGCACCTACTTCAACGGCACCGTGGATGCCTGGGGCATGTTCACGGACAGAAGCGGGCGCGTGGTCAAACGCTTTAAGGTCGTTATGGAATGTACGTGGACCGGTGATGAAGGCGTCTTGGATGAGGCCTTCACCTACTCAGACGGGACCACGCAGCGCCGCGTTTGGCGACTCAAGGCGGAGCCTGACGGTCGCTATACCGGACGGGCTGATGACGTCGTAGGTGAGGCGACTGGACAGGTGAGCGGTAACGCCTTTCGTTGGGGCTACACCTTGGCCTTGCCCGTGGACGGTCGCGTGTGGGACGTGCAGTTTGATGACTGGATGTTTTTAATGGACGACCGAGTCATGCTCAACAAGGCGGTTATGAGCAAGTGGGGTTTTGATCTCGGCGAGGTCACCCTCTTTTTCAAACGCCGCGCGCCTAATTGAACGGTCTTCTCGCGAGATACGCGGGACACGGTGAGATCCACCTAGTAAGATGTCTTTCATGCACTCATTTTTTGACGATACCCAGCAGCTGCATCATCCCCAGAGCTATTTTTCTCGCGGCCAGATGCGTCGCCCCCAAGAGGTGCCGGAGCGTTCGCAAGCCATTTTGCAAGCGCTGAGCGCCATGGGATGGTCGGCGACCGTCCCGCCCGATCAGGGGTGGGGTCCGATAGCCGCGGTACACGACAGCGACTACGTGGCGTTTTTAAAGTGCGCCCACGCAGACTGGCTTGCAACGGGGGAGGATTGGGGTTCTGAGGTCATGTCCAACATTTACCGGGTGGGCAGTGGCCGTGGTGCGGACATGGGCATCTTGGCGCGAGCGGCACGTCACTTGGCCGATGGGAGTTGTCCGGTTGGCCCTGAAACGGCAAATAGTGCCTATGCGGGTGCACAGTCGGCAATTGCCGCAGCCGATGCGGTCGCGCAAGGTGAGCGCGCCGCTTTCGCTGTGTGCAGGCCGCCCGGTCACCACGCGCGACGCGATGCAGCGGGTGGATTTTGCTACCTCAATAACGCGGCTATTGCGGCTCAGAGATTACGTGAGACCTGCCAGCGTGTGCTCATACTTGACGTGGACTTGCATCATGGACAGGGCATACAAGAAATTTTTTATCACCGAGCAGACGTGCACTACATCAGCATCCACGGTGATCCGGTTAATTTTTACCCCGTCGTGACCGGTCACGCCGATGAGTGCGGCGAAGGCGAGGGGCTGGGCTATAACCTCAACCTGCCGCTGCCGCATGGCAGCGAGGCACCGGCATTTTTTGCTGCGTTGGATCGTGCATTGGCGGCCGCTGTCCAATTTGCCCCCGACGCGGTGGTGTTGGCGCTAGGCTTTGATACCTACCGGGAGGACCCTCAGGCCAAAATTGCCCTGGATACGCACGACTACGGGGTGATGGCCGAGCGGATTTCCAACTGTGGCTGGCCGACGGCCATTGTGTTGGAGGGTGGCTACCACTTGCCGACGCTGGCCTTGAATACCGAGACGTTCTTTTCGCACTGGAAAGGGTAAGGCTACGGTGTGATGATCAAGCGAGTTCGGCTGGGCTTTATTTAGTCAATGCCGGCACTCCAACGGTCGTCCCAAGCAGCCCCGTCTTGCCGTCCCCGTGCGGTCTCAAGATCGCGACGGTTGCGTTTGGTGGGGCGCCCGTCGCGTATGGTTTCCGCAGGTTCGGGTGTGAGCTTGCGACTGTCTTGTGCGTCTAATCGACGCTTAAGCGATTCAGCGTCCTCTTTGTAGAGCGCTTGGGCGATCGTGGCGCTGCCACGTACATTGCTCAGCGCCAAGACCTTAACCGTCCACGTGCTTTGTTGCACCAACATCTCTATGCTGTCGCCTAGCCGTACCTCGCGCCCCGGTTTGGCTAGCGCACCGTTTACTTTGACACGACCTTTGCTGGCGGCCTCTGTGGCGAGGGCGCGGGTCTTGAAGAAGCGGGCGGCCCATATCCACTTATCGAGTCGATACTTCACGTCGTCGGTTTTTACCACACTGCCTTTTGTCATGGGTGTTGCGCTGCCTTCGTCTCTCGGGGTGTCGGGCCGATTAGTTTTTTGCGCCCAGCGCCAATGCCGCTTCGCGTGTCTGGGTACCGGCGGCAACGTCGTGTGGCATCTGTGTTGGCCAGCCCTGCAGGTGCTGTGTGGCAATGTCAGCAAGGCCATCAATCCATTCTGGGCTATCGTTTACGCACTCAATATAGTTAAAGCTTTCACCACCTGCGTGGATGAAGGCTTCTTTGGCCTCCATTTTGATTTCCTCTAAGGTCTCAAGGCAGTCGCTGGTGAAGCCAGGGCACATCACGTCAACGCGTTTAGTGCCTCCCTGAGCCAGCGCCTCAAGCGTGGGTTCGGTGTAGGGCTCCAGCCACTTGGCTTTGCCGAAGCGGGACTGGAAGGTGACGATGTACTGGTCTTTACGCAGTGCCAAGGCGTCTGCCAGCAGGCGGCCTGTCTTGTGGCATTGGCAGTGATAGGGGTCTCCAAGGGATAGTGTGCGCTCGGGTACGCCGTGGAAGCTCATGACCAGCTTGTCGGCTTGGCCATGCTGTGCCCAGTGCGCGCGCACCTTGGCGGCCAAGGCATTGATGTAGCCGGCGTGGTCGTGGTACTGATTGACAAAGCGCAGCTCGGGTAGCCACCGTATCTTGAGGCCCCAGCGGTAAATGTCGTCAAACACGCTGGCCGTCGTCGTGCCGCTGTACTGGGGGTAGGCGGTGAGCACGAGTACGCGGGTGACGCCCTGCGTCTTCAGCTCATTTAGTACGGCGGCCATATTGGGTTGGCCGTAGCGCATCACCATGTGCACGTCGGCGTGGTGACCCAAGGCTTTGAGTTTGGCATCTAGGGCCGCTGCCTGGGCTTGCGTCCCTACTTTGAGTGGTGACCCATCGGCGGTCCAAATGCTGGCGTATTTCGCCGCCGATTTTTTAGGACGAATACGCAGAATGATGCCGTGCAAGATTAACCACCAAATTACTTTGGGGATTTCAACGACGCGATGATCACCTAAAAACTCGGATAAGTAGGTGCGCAGTGCGGGTGCGGTCGGCTCGGTCGGTGTGCCTAGGTTGCACCACAAAACCGCGGTTTTTGCCATTTGCCCGTGGGCGTGAGAAGGTTCTATTTGAAAGGCCATGGCATATTGTGACCGATGGCGGATGTCCGACGCGGCCACGGGAGACCTAGGGTAACCACTTATTTTTTTGTGACCGCTGGTCTAAGCACCGCACCAGCACTGGCTTTGAGCGTGGGGGTCTTTGTAGAGGCATGCTTATGTCTAGTTGACATCTGTACCCGTCTGTGCACCGATAATTTAAAAATAGTATATTTTTGAAAATAGTTGTGTATAGTAGTACTTAAGATTGATTAAAAAATCGACTTATGCAAATAATCACCTTAAATGCATGTTCTTTAGATCTTGGGTTATATTAGAGCGCAAGTTCAACCCAACGTCCTGTTGGTTGAGCGGCTAGTTTGTCATTTGGTCGTTCGTTTATTTCTGCAGGGTAGTTGGGAGCTTTTGCCCCAAGGCTGGATTGTGTTCCAACCTCGGGGTTCTCATCAATCGACTAGGAGAAAGAACAGATGACTCAACAACGTAAATGGCTGGTAGGCCTCGTAAGCGCCGCAACGATGTTTGGCGCCGGACAGGCCTTGGCTGATGGTCACGGCCACAAGTGTGGCACCGTCACGATCGCCAATATGAACTGGCAGTCGGCCGAAGTCTTGGCTGAGATCGACAAATTCATCTTGAGCGAAGGCTACGGTTGCGATGCGCAGCTGGTGCCAGGCGATACGATGCCCAGTTTGACAGCCATGATGGAAAAAGGTCAGCCCGATGTGGCACCTGAGGCTTGGATTAACGCTGTGCGCACTCCCCTGGATGCGGCCGTTAAGGAAGGCACTCTGCACTACGCCACCCGTTCACTGAAGGACGGCGGCGTTGAAGGCTGGTGGATTCCTAAGTACATTGCCGACGCTAACCCTGGTATCAAAACAATTGGGGACGCCTTAGCGCGCCCAGATCTGTTCCCTGCGCCTGAAGACAAGACCAAAGGTGCGGTGCACAACTGCCCATCAGGCTGGGGCTGCCAGATCAACACCGGCAACGCGTTCAAAGCGTGGGGTGCTGCTGACAAGGGCTTCACTTTGGTGGATACGGGTTCAGCTGCCGGCTTGGACGGCTCGATTGCCAAGGCCTACGAGCGCAAGCAAGGCTGGCTCGGTTACTACTGGGCGCCCACATCTATCTTAGGTAAGTACGAGATGGTGAAGTTGGACGCCGGTGTCAAGCATGACAAGGCCGCATGGGACAGCTGCAACGTCAAAGAAGACTGTGCAAACCCTGTGAAAAATGAGTGGCCAGTTGCCGACGTGTTCACTGTGGTGACCGACCGCTTTAAGAAAGAGGGCGGCGAAGCCTACAAGTACCTGTCATCGCGCAACTGGGGTAACCAGGACGTTGGTGTTTTGTTGGCTTGGATGTCAGATAATCAAGCCACTGGCGAAGATGGCGCGGTTCACTTCTTGAAGAATAACGAAGCTATCTGGACGAAGTGGGTCAGCTCTAAGGTGGCAGCAAAGGTCAAAGCTGCGCTGTAAGCGGGCTTTGACGCCATCAGCCCAGTTGGGTTGATGGCCACGCCTGCATGCCTTGCATGCGGGCGTTTTTTTTTCATACGGAGATCCAATGGATTGGTTTTACGAATTCCCTGAAATGGGACGTTCATCGCTTAGGGCGTTGAAAAAAGCAATCGACAGTAACTTTCGCGAGTTTACGCGGGAGTACGGCGAGCTGATGGAGCAGATATTTGAGCCGCTCAAGCAATTTCTAATATTTTCGGAAAATTTACTTACACAGTCCCCCTGGCCATTGGTTATTTTGGCTATCGCAGGTCTGGCGTGGTTGGCTTCGCGGTCTACAAAGATCGCCGTCGGCACGATTATTACCCTCTTACTGATCGGTTACTTTGGCATGTGGGAAGACACCATGCGCACGGTTTCCATGATTTTTGTTTGCACGATTGTGGCCATTGTGTTGGGCCTGCCAATTGGTGTTTTGATGAGCCGCTACGACGGCATGCAACGGGTGGTTAACCCGACGCTAGACGTGATGCAGACGATGCCCAGTTTTGTTTACCTCATTCCGGTCGTGATGCTTTTGGGCATCGGTAAGGTGCCGGGGTTGCTGGCGGTGGTTATTTACGCCATTCCGCCGATTATTCGGTTTACCAATCTTGGGATCCGACTGGTACCCGCCGATGTGTTGGAGGCCTCTGAAGCCTTTGGCACCTCGGCTTGGCAGAAGATGAGCCGTGTGCAGTTGCCCTTGGCATTACCGACCATCATGGCCGGTGTAAACCAAACCATCATGTTGTCATTGGCAATGGTGGTGGTGGCATCCATGATTGGTGTGCAAGGTTTGGGGCAGCCGGTGTTGAAGGCGATTGCCAACCAGTACTTCACGCTGGGCATGTTCAACGGTCTTGCTATTGTGGGCATTGCGATTATTTTTGATCGCGCGTCTCAGGCCTACGGTAAGCGTCTACAACGTCACTTGGAGGTGGTACATGGTTGATCAAACCAATACAGGCGCTACCGATAGTGGCGCCACAGAAGCAGGCCCGTCGGTCGGCATCCAAATTCGCAATCTCTACAAAATTTTTGGGCCTACGCCTGAAAAATATTTGGAGGATGTGAAGGGCGGCATGACCAAAGATGAGCTGCGCGATAGCCACAACCATGTCTTGGGCCTGAAGGATATCAATCTAGATATCAAGCCAGGTGGCATTCAAGTGGTTATGGGCTTGTCAGGGTCGGGTAAAAGTACGCTGATTCGCCACATCAACCGCCTCATTGACCCCACTGCGGGGCAGATGCTGGTGGGTGATGAGGACGTGGTTCAGATGACCGAAGACCAATTGCGCACCTTCCGTCGTGCCAAGACGGCCATGGTGTTTCAGAAATTTGCGCTGATGCCTCACTACACGGTGCTTGAGAACACGGAGTTTGGCCTCGAGATCAAAGGCGTGACGCGCAAGAAGCGTCGGGGAGAGGCGCAGCGCTGGATTGAGCGTGTGGGCTTGGCCGGCTATGAGGACAGCTACCCCAACCAATTGTCCGGTGGTATGCAACAGCGAGTGGGGCTAGCCCGTGCATTGGCTAATGACGCCCCAATTTTGTTGATGGACGAGGCGTTTTCGGCCCTCGACCCGCTGATCCGCACGGAGATGCAGTCGGTGTTGTTGGATCTGCAGCAAGATCTGGGTAAAACCATTGTCTTTATCACCCACGATTTGGACGAAGCGCTGCGCTTGGGCGATCAAGTGGCGATCTTGCGCGATGGTGAGTTGGTGCAGCAGGGCACCGCCCAGCAGATTGTGTTGAAGCCGGCGGACGATTACATCAGCAGCTTTGTTCGCGATGTGAACCGAGGTCGTGTCATCCGATGCAAGACCCTGATGGTTGCCGGTGCCGCCATTGAGGGGCCAGACGTCGATGCCAGCCTGGTGATCGAGGAAGCGGCTCGACTGATGAGCGCGGAGGGTGTGGAAACAGCCAATGTGACCAACTCAAAAGGCAAGCGATTGGGAACGATCAGCATGTCCGACATCATTGGTGCGATGGTTCCCCCGCAAGAAGACGCGATCTCTGTGATCTAGTCGGCGGCGTGCGCCGTGCTGGTCGATAGGCCAGCAACGGCGGCGATCGCATTGCGTACTGCGCCCTCCAACGTGGAGGGGTAGGGTCCTTGGACATAGTCGCCGCAGGCCATCAAGCCGGGCGCTATGTGCATAGAAGGGCGAACGACTCCGGGCGTGCAAGCAAAGCACGCCCTTTTTTCGACCACGGTTTGAATCCACTCTAGCGTCGGTGTCGCCTCATCAGCTTGCGTTTTGGCGAGTTCACTAAACAACTCGGCAAGTTGACGCATGACCACTTCTGTCGTGACTGCACGGTCTCCCGTTGCCTGACTGACGACGGCGGCGATGATGCCTTCCGTTTGAGTAGCGGTATTGAAAAGCTGCGAGCGGTCGAACACAAATTGCGCCGCATGGGGGTGTGGGTGCGGCGTTGCCAGCATGGTACGAGGCAAGTACCCGCCCACGGCGTTGGACCTGCCGCGTACGCGAGCGTAGACCGTTGCAATGGCGGTATGCGCCAAACTGCCTGCGATCTCCGTCCATTGGGCGTTGTGTGCACCCACCAAGCGCGCCGCGCTGGGCGCGGGGACGGCAAGTATCACGCGATCAAAGCGGTGTTGCGTATCGCTGGGGTCTTTCAGCGGGGCCGTGTGGGTCTTGGTGTGTACGTGCCATGCAGGACCTCCTGCGTTGGCTTCGGCGGTGATGGCAAGAACCGGTGTACCAAAGTGAACCTGAACCCCACTAGCCTGCAAATAGCCTGTTGCTGGCGCAGCGAAGAGCGCGCTCAAGTCTTGCTTGGGAATCAGGGTGTCACTGCTGCCGGGTGCGGTGAGTATGGCGTCACGAATGACACGCAAAAAAACCTGCCCACTGGCTTGGCTCGCTGTGAGGTTGAGCGCGCTGATGCACAGGGGCTCAATCAGTTCGCGCATGACGCGCTCATCTAAGCCCGCGCACAGATCTGCCACGCTCCGTGAGGCCTCACATTGGAAGCCGCTCACCTGCCAGCGCAACATCCGTATCAATAACCGATATTGCGCTTGTAGGGGCCACGGTGTGCCCAATACAGCCGTGACAGCGCCCGCTAGCGGCTTTAGTGCGTTAACGAGTGGGGCGATCAGGGGGATATGGCTGGGCGTGCTGGCGAATGCGGGCATGGCGAAACCCTTGCCGTTGATATCGCGTAAGTCGAGAGGGCGCCGCTCTAGCCAGTCTGCTGGCGCGACACCCATTTGGCTTAGCAGTGCGAGGCACTCGGTATAGGCACCAATCAAAATGTGCTGACCGTTGTCTAGCCCCTCTGCGTCATCGGGCTCGATTGCACGGGCGCGACCACCCGCGTGTTGGCTGGCCTCAAAGAGGGTGACATCCCACCCGGCGTCGCTGGCCTTGATGGCTGCGGCACATCCCGCCCAACCCCCACCAACGATGGCCAGCCGCCCATGCGGCTTGCTCATGCGACCCAGCCAAAGGCCTGCGTTTTCCAAGCCAACCACAACTTTCGGATGGGGGTGAGGCTGGTACGACGGTCGAGCACCTGAAAGCCATCGCGCTCGATCTCACGCAGCAGGCTGCGGTAGATGTTCGCCATCATGAGGCCGGGTTTTTGTGAGCGGTAGTCCGCCACGGGGAGTTGCGCCAGCGCCTGATCGTAAAGGTCGTGCGCACGTTGGGCTTGGAACGCCATGAGCGCCTGGAAGCGCGGAGACATCTCACGCTTAATGATCTCGTGTGCCTTCACGTCGAATTGTTGCATCTCGTTGATGGGCAGGTAGATGCGACCACGCATGGCGTCTTCGCCGACATCGCGGATGATGTTGGTGAGCTGAAAAGCCTGCCCCATTGCGTGTGCGTAGGCGGTGGTTTCAGGCACCGTCTGGCCAAAAATACGGGCGGCCACTTCACCAACGACCCCTGCCACCAAGTGGCAATAGGCCTGTAGGTTGGCGTAGTCGAGGTAGCGGGTCTGCGTGAGATCCATTTCGCAGCCGTCGATCACCGCATTGAGATGCGCCGCAGTGATGCCGTAGGCGCTAAGGTGCGGTTGCATGGCCTGCATTGCAGGGTGTGTGGGCTGGCCGTCAAACAAGCGCGCCACTTCCGTGCGCCACCAGCCGAGCTTGACTTGGGCGATGCTGGGGTCACTTACCTCGTCAACAACGTCATCAATCTCACGGCAATAGGCATAGAACGCGGTGATGGCCGCGCGCTTGGGCTTAGGTAAGAACAAGAATGCATAGTAAAAACTGCTGCCAGAGGCGGCGGCTTTTTCTTGTACGTAGTCTTGGGGTGTCATGCTTATGGCGCTTTTGTGAACAGGCGCATCAACCCGGGTCGCCCAGCCGACCGCGGTTTTGGCATGCGGTCACGCATGAAGGTCTGATACAGCAGCGGAACGACAAACAACGTGAGCACGGTAGAAAATGCCAGTCCCCATACGATGCTGGCGGCGACGGGGCCCCACAACAAGCTCTTACCACCGATGCCAAAAGCCAACGAGAACAAACCACCGATGGTCGTTGTGCTGGTGATCAGGATAGGCATGACGCGGCGTCTGGCCGCATACACAATCGCGTGTGTCGTTTTGTAGCCGAGAGCCTTGCGCTCGTTGGCTGCATCAATGAGGACGATGGCGGAGTTAACGGCAATCCCGGTTAGCGCGATCACACCATACATGGTGTAAAGCGACAGCGGGTTACCCGAAATCGCCAAGCCAAAGGCGACACCGGTGAACGCTAACGGCACGGTCATTAAAATCATGAGCGGCTGGAAGTAGCTCGAGAACTGGGCCGCCAATATCAGAAACACAATGCCGATGCCCAGCAGGAACAGGACCTTCATTGCGTTAATGCTTTGCTCGATGTCCTCTAACTCACCCGAGAAGTCAAGACTCACGGTGGGGAACTGGTCTGCAATTGTCAACCAACCGGTTTTCAGGATGTCGTTGGCGACACCCGTATCCGTAATCGACTTGTCTAAGTTGGCCTCCACGGTGATGGTGCGTCGGAAGTTGTAGTGCTTGATGACGCCGCGTGACGGTTTCATGTCGGTCTCTACCAAAGCACCCAGGCGCGTCACATTACCGTTTGGCAGCGCAATAGGCGTGTCTAACAGGGTGTCTATGGTGCGCAGCTCATCACTACCGCCGTTGCGATTGGCCACGACCCGTAACTCGACCTTGTCGCCTGCATCGCGTGTGAACGAGACGACCTCACCATCGACGCTGATACGCACCAAGCGCGCGAGCAACGCCGCGCTCAAGTGGTTATCGCGCATGGCGTCTGGATTGACCTTTAGTGTGAATTGCGGCTTTCCTGGGACGTTGTCGTCTTGTACATCGGAGGTCCCCGGTATGTCCCTTGTCATGGCCTTCACGGCCTCGACGGCACGCTGTATTTCATCGAAATCATCGCCCCGAACCTTGACCGCAATTGGTTTGCCAGCAGGCGGCCCCCCCGACAACGTGGTGAAGGTCTTTTGCCCCGGTGTGGGGGCTGTCTCCACGTCGGCTCGCATGCCTGCGATGACGTCCTCTACCGACCGCGCGTTGGCGCTTAAGGGGTTGAGAGACACCATGATTTGGCCGTACGAGTCACCATAAAGCGGTGCGGTATCTGTGAATTTCACGCCTGCCAAACCGGTAATCGCACGGGCCTCTTGGCCCTCACCAACACCGTTTACGCGCGCTCGCACGCGCTTTTCAAGCTGATTGACGGCGGCCATTGTTTCGTCAAGCGATGCGTTTGCGGGCATGTCAACGTTGACGTAGAAAAGGCGGACGGGGTCAAACGCGAAGAACTGCACCCGCACAACGCCACTACCCAGTAAGGCCACGGCCGAGGCAATGGTCATCAGGCCGAGCAAAGCGAAGCGTTTGGGACGTCGCAAGGTGTAGGCAAGGGCCTTGCCGTACTTGAGGCGAATGTTACGGTTGAGTCGGCTTCTCCAGTCTTCTTTTTGAAGGTCCGTTTTAGAGAGCTTGAGCGATGCAATGTGCACGGGCATCATCCAAAATGCCTCGAGTAGTGAAATGGCGAGCGCAATGGTCACTACAAATGGGATGACGAACAAAAACTTACCCAAAATACCGGGCAACAGCATCAGCGGCAAGAACGCTGCCATCGTCGTGGCAACGGATGCGAGAACGGGCGTGACCACCTCGGAGACGCCATCAATACACGCTTGCATCGTGGCTTGTCCCCGTTGTATTCGGTAGTAAATCGCCTCGGCCACCACCACAGCATCGTCCACCAGCATGCCCAGCGCAATCACGACCCCGAGCAACACCGATACATTGACCGTGTTGTCTATGCCGTTAAGAACCGCAAACGTACCGAGCAAGGAGAACGGGATACCGAGGGCAATGAGCAAACCAACCTTCCAACCTAAAAATAGCCAAGAAACGGCGAGCACCATAACGGCACCCACCAAGGCGTTGGTCTCCATCACACCAAGCGCTTTTTTGGTCGGTACGGTTTGGTCGTCGCTGAGCGTGAGGCTAAGCCCGAGTTCAGAGATGCTGGCGTTTTTCTGATTGACGTAGTCGCTGAGGCGGTCGACCAAAGCCAGCGTGTTGGTGCCTGATTTTTTGGTGATCGCCATCGAGATAGCCGGTAGGCCGTTGGAGCTGGCGTACTGCACAGCTTTGCCGCGACTCTGCTCGATGCGGGCTACGTCTTGTAGGCGGGCAGAGACGCCTGGGCGGCTAGACGAGAGCACGGGCCAATTGGCCATGACCTCGGCATCGGTGGTTACGCCATTGACGTTGATGGACCAGCTACCGTCTGTGGTGCGTAAGCTACCCGCAGAGGTATCTCGCCAGAGTCCACGCAGGCTGTCAACGACATCGGCGGCATTAAGGCCACGTGCGGCGAGCGCTTGGGCGTCGGGTATTACTTTAAGTTCTGGCGCCCGCAAGCCGTTGGCCGAGACGCGGTCAACCCCGCTGATACGCTCTAAGTCTTCTTTGATGCGTCTGGCGGCTAGCCGCAGGTTTTCATCGTCGGCTTGCCCTTGGAGCAGTATGGAGGCGGTGGGAAATCCGTTCGAGGTGGTTAACTCCAGCACCCGTGGCTCTCTGGCCTCAGAGGGGAGTTCACTGGCCGCCTTATTTTGAATTTCGCGCCGCAGGTCGGTAATGCGTTTATCGAAATCGGCGTCCGACAGTTCGCGGAAACGCACCAACATACTCGAGACCGCTGGGCGGGAGTTGGACAAGACAAAGCGGATGTCCGCAACCCCACGTATGGAGTCCTCCAGTGGGTTGGTAATGAGGCGCTCAACCTCTTCCGCGGTGGCGCCCGGCATGTCGGTCGTGATATTGACCCAGTTGAAGTTAATTTCTGGATCTTGCTCGCGCGGCATGGAGCTGTAGCTCAACACACCCAAACAAAGGACCACAACAAACGCGATGTTTGCCAGCGGGTGGTTGGCGATGAGGCGCTGATAAAAACTCATGGTGTCGTGACCGCTTGACCGTCTTGCAATGCCGCCTGACCTTGCGTGACGATGACAGTCTCAGGGCTTAAGTTGACGGGAGCGGGGCGACTTTCTTGCGCGTTCGGTAGCGGATTAAAAGTTGCGAGTCCGGCCTGCACCGTGAAGTAGCCCATGTGCTGACCACGCCGCACCAATAGGCTGGGTGACAGGTGGGGCTGGGTATCTTGCCATTGCAGGCTACCGTTGGCCCCTGGCAGAGGCATGTCGTTGGTGTAGCGGTCAAATTTAAGCCGTACCGTTTGGTTGCGGGTGCGGCTATCGAGGGCGGCTGTTACGCGCAATAAGCGCACCGTGAAGGTTTGGCTTTGGCTGGGACTCTGCCACGCCACGGTTGTCGCGCGCCGAAGGCTGTTGGCCTGAGACTTGGACAACTCGGTTTCCACCTCTGGTGCGGCGGTATCACTGAGCTCAAACAGGGGCGTGCCTGGTGAGACGGTATTGCCAACCTGTGCCATGCGCTGCAAAACGACGGCATTGAATGGCGCCGTAATTTTGGTCTTTGACAGCGCATGCTTGGCCGTTGCCACCGCTGCGATGCGGGCATTGAGATCAGCCTGAAGCAGGGTTACCTCGGTCTCACGTTGGTTCAGCGCCTCGCTGGAGAAGAAGCCATTGGTGACCAACTCTTCGCCACGCTTCAGCTGTTGCTTGGCCAAGGCGAGTCGCGCCTCTGCGGCTTGCTTAGCGGCTTGGGTTTGAGCCAATGCCAGACTCATATCGCGTGGATCAAGCTGGGCAAGGGTTTGACCGCGACGCACTTTGGAGCCTGTGTCGGCTTGCCACTGCTGCACCACCCCCGCTATTTGGGCCGATAACTGCACGCGGTTGCGGGCAATCACTTGGGCGGGCACTTGCAATTTTGGGTAGGTGGCAATGTCTTTAAAAGCCGCGGTTGTGACGCGTAGCGGTGCGCTGGCCGTGGCTTGGGACCAAGCGGCTGGCGCAGCGCTAGCCAAGGCGACCATAGCCGCCAATGACGAGGTGATGCGGACCACACGGGCAGACGGGGCAAAGAAGTTCAACATAGCAACCATTTTCATCACGCGCAGGACGCCGCGTGGAAGGATTTAAAACAAGAGGCGAAATTTAAAGAGGAGGGTTCGCGCGAAGACTTCAACGCCGTCCCAAGCCGTTAGCTTATGGCGGTTTACCGCGCTGTCGTAACCGTTACGCTCTATTTTACGTAAGACGTGTAAACCCCCTTGGATAACGGTGGCAAGTTCCCAACTGGCACGACCCGGGACCGCGTTGACCACCGGGTAGCCCTGCGCCATGGTGCTGCGTGCGTGCGCCACTAAGGCTTTGATGAGCGCCGATGACTGGGCCAAGGGGAGAGTGGTGAGGTCAGTCTGTGGCGTAAGCCCCTGCGCCACCAACGCAGTGACTGGCACGTAGTAGCGGCCACGTGGCAGATCTTGGCTGAGGTCTTGCCAGAAGTTAATGAGTTGCAAGGCGGTGCACACCGCATCACTGGCGGCCAGTGCGTGTGGCGTTGTCACCCCATACAGGTGCAGTAACAACCGTCCGACGGGGTTGGCCGAGCGTTGGCAATAGTCCAGAAGCGCTGGCCAATCGTCGTAGTGGTGCGCGTTGGCCGTGTAGCGCACGTCCTGCGCAAAGGCGCTCAGCAAGTCGGTTAGCAAGCCCTTCGGTAGTCCGGCCGCCAAATAGGGGGTGAGGTCGTTCACAACGGCGGCGTGCCTACCTTGCGGCGCGGCGCCGCTCGCGGCGCGCTCAAGGTTGTCATGTAGCCCCTGTAAATCAGTTAACCGATCGGCGGCTGCGCTGTTACCTTCATCGGCGATGTCGTCGGCGGTGCGGGCAAAGTGGTAGATGGCCTGAATAGCGGGGCGCAGGTGGGCGGGGCACAGCCAGCTGGCCACGGGAAAGTTCTCGTAGTGGTCCACACCGGCTGAACGTGATTGCATGCCCCCATTGTCGCCTCGGGCAGGCGCGATTTCAGAGGAAATTTGCCCCTTCGGCAAACTTAGCCTGATAGATGATTACAATAGTGGGTTTTCCGCTAACTGAGTGCCACAATTCGCTCGGGTAGTGTGTTTTAGGGTCTGTTGGCCCTTGATTCAGTCGGTGGCGTGCGCTTAGCAATAAGTGTGGGTCTTCAGCCGGAATTAGCGCGGGTGGCGAAATTGGTAGACGCACCAGGTTTAGGTCCTGACGCCAGAAATGGTGTGGGGGTTCGAGTCCCCCCCCGCGCACCACTCGTATTTTTGAGCTCTGACTAACCCAGGCATTGGGCCTGCATGGTTGGAGCCGCATATCAGGAGTTTGTAATGGCCGTGAATGTTGAAACGCTCGAGAAGCTTGAGCGTAAGGTAACGCTGACGTTGCCAATTAACGCAATTGAGGCAGAGGTTGATACCCGTCTCAAGCGCTTGGCCCGCCAAGTGAAGATAGACGGCTTCCGTCCCGGTAAGGTGCCTGCCAAGGTTGTTGCCCAGATGTATGGCGCGTCGGTCCAGTACGAAGTGATGAACGACAAAGTGGGTGAGGCCTTCGCTGCCGTGGCTGTGGAAGCCCAGTTGCGCGTTGCAGGTGCACCCCAAATCAGCCAAAAAGACGGTGCCGCCGAGGGCGAGATGGCCTTTGAGGCGGTGTTTGAGGTGTACCCAGAGGTCAAGATGGGCGATTTGGCAACCGTCGAGGTTGAGAAGGTGACGGCAGACGTTACCGAAGAGGCCATTGACAAGACCGTTGATATCTTGCGCAAGCAGCGTCGTACGTTCGCGCAACGCGCGGCTGCGGATGCGGCCGTGGATGGCGACCGCGCCACCATCGATTTCTTGGGTTCGATAGACGGCGTGCCCTTTGAAGGGGGTAAAGCGGATGGCTTCCAATTCATTTTGGGCGATGGCCAGATGCTGAAAGAGTTCGAAGATGCGGTTCGCGGCATGAAGTCTGGCGAGAGCAAGACCTTCCCCTTAGCGTTCCCAGAGGATTACCACGGCAAGGACGTTGCGGGTAAGACGGCTGACTTTTTGGTCACCGTGCACAAGGTAGAAGCCGCTAACTTGCCAGAAGTCGACGAGGCCTTTGTGAAGACCTTGGGCGTGAATGAGCCCACGGTTGAAGCCTTGCGTGCAGACATTCGCAACAACCTCGAGCGTGAAGTAAAAAACCGTTTGCAAGCCCGTAACAAAGCCGCTGCTATGGATGCCATGGTCGCCAAGGCCGAATTGGACTTGCCTAAGGCCCCGGTGCAAGCCGAGTTGGACCGTATGGCGGATGCCGCACGTGCTGACTTGAAGCAGCGCGGGATCAAGGATGCTGACAAGGCGCCAATCCCTGATGACATTTTCCGTCCGCAAGCAGAGCGCCGTGTTCGTTTGGGCTTGGTGGTTGCTGAGCTGGTTCGCACTGAGAAGTTGGACGCGACCCGGGAGCAGATCGAGGCACACATTAACGAGATGGCCGCCGCTTATGAGCGTCCAGCCGATGTTGTGAAGTGGTACACCGATGACCAGCAACGCATGTCTGAGGTGGAAGCCGTTGTGATTGAGAACAACGTGACAGCCTTCATTCTCGCTAAGGCGAAAGTGACTGAAAAGGCGGTCGACTTCGACGAGTTGATGGCGCAGCAATAAACCAGACCCCGGCAGGCCACTTGCCTGCTGGCGGGATGATTCGCAGGGTTTTGGCCCTGCCAACCAGAGGGCCGCAAAGCCCTTTTGTTGTTTTTAGGACCGCCTTGCTATTGTTAGGAATGCCCCCATCTAAAGTGCGGGGAAAAAATTCGCTAAAGTGAGCCCTTGGGTGAACATATTTTTGGAGAAGTCGCAATGAGCGCTTTGGATACACAAGCTTTGGGCATGGTGCCTATGGTGATTGAGCAGTCGGGCCGCGGTGAGCGTAGTTACGACATTTACTCGCGTCTTTTAAAAGAGCGCGTGGTGTTTTTGGTTGGTCCCGTAAATGACCACTCCGCCAACTTGGTGGTGGCACAGTTGTTGTTTTTGGAGAGTGAGAATCCTGACAAAGACATTCACTTCTACATCAACTCACCCGGTGGTTCGGTGAGCGCAGGCATGGCTATTTTCGACACAATGAACTTCATCAAGCCCGATGTCTCCACGCTCTGTACGGGCATGGCGGCGAGCATGGGTGCATTCTTGTTGGCCGCAGGGGCCAAAGGCAAGCGCTTTTCTTTGCCGAACTCACGCGTGATGATTCACCAGCCTCTGGGCGGTACGCAAGGGCAGGCCACGGACATTGAGATTCACGCGCGTGAAATCTTGCGTTTGCGTGGCGTTCTCAACGGCATTTTGGCTGAACGCACGGGCCAAGACCTCGAGAAAATCGAGCGCGACACCGAGCGTGACTACTTTATGTCCGCCGAAGAAGCGGCCGCCTATGGATTGGTTGATAAAGTTATTTCTACACGCGAGAGCGCTGCACCAACCGCCGGCGCTTGATGCGTGGTTTGCAGGCGCGGGGTCGCGTTTGCAAGCCGTTATCATAGAAGCCTGAGTTTCATTCAAAGCAGGGTAAGACCATGGCCGATAAAAAGAACGCCGGATCAGAGAAAAACCTCTACTGCTCGTTTTGCGGTAAGAGCCAACACGAGGTTAAGAAGCTGATTGCGGGTCCGTCTGTATTCATCTGTGATGAGTGCATCGACCTGTGTAATGACATCGTGCGCGATGAGCTCCCCAATACCGAGTTGGGTAAGACGGATGCCGAGGCGTTGCCAACGCCCCTTGATCTAAAAACCAACTTAGACAATTACGTCATTGGGCAAGAGCGCGCCAAGCGCTCGCTGGCCGTGGCGGTCTACAACCACTACAAACGTCTGCGTCACAAAGAAACGGCCAAGAAGGACGACGTTGAGTTGGTGAAAAGCAATATTTTGCTCATTGGCCCAACCGGATCGGGCAAGACCTTGCTGGCGCAAACGCTGGCGCGCATGCTCAATGTGCCGTTTGTGATGGCTGATGCCACGACGCTGACTGAAGCAGGTTATGTCGGCGAAGACGTCGAGAATATCGTGGTGAAGCTGTTGCAAACCTGCGAGTACGACATAGAGCGTGCCCAGCGCGGCATTGTCTACATCGATGAAATCGACAAGATCTCGCGCAAGTCGGACAACCCATCTATCACGCGCGACGTCTCTGGTGAGGGCGTTCAGCAGGCCTTACTCAAGTTAATCGAAGGCACGGTGGCCTCCATACCGCCGCAAGGTGGTCGCAAGCACCCGAACCAAGATTTCTTGCAAGTGGACACCACAAACATCCTGTTTATCTGTGGCGGTGCATTTGCTGGCTTAGAGAAGGTGATCGAGAACCGCACCGAGGCCTCTGGCATTGGTTTTGGCGCCTCAGTGAAGTCAAAGGTGACCCGCTCGCTGACCGATGCGTTCCGCGATGTAGAGCCTGAAGACTTGGTGAAATTTGGCATCATTCCCGAGCTGGTTGGCCGCTTGCCCGTGGTCGCGACCTTGGACGAGCTGGAAGAAGACGCCTTGGTTGAGATTCTGACGCAACCCAAGAATGCGGTGGTGAAGCAGTTCACCAAATTGCTGTCTCTCGAGGGTGCAGCCCTAGAGGTGCGCCCCAGCGCCTTACGTGCGATTGCGCGTAAAGCACTCAAGCGCAAAACCGGTGCCCGTGGACTACGCTCCATCTTGGAGCAGGCCCTCATTGACACCATGTTTGATTTACCTAGCCTCAATAACGTGGCCTCCGTCGTAGTCGATGAGACCACCATTGATGATGGCAAGGCGCCATTGCTCGTATACAAAGAAGAGGCGAAAAAGGCGTAAGTCGCTACGCCATCCCTCAACAGACCCAAGTACCTAACTAACTTAGATTTCTATAAAAAGGTTCTGCCATGTCTGGACAAGAATTACTGCCTCCCACCGCCATTGACCTGCCACTGTTGCCCTTGCGTGACGTGGTGGTGTTTCCCCACATGGTGATCCCCTTGTTTGTCGGACGCGCGAAAAGCATCAAGGCATTAGAGACGGCGATGGCCGCCGACCGCCGCATCATGCTGGTCGCACAAAAGACCGCAGCCAAAGACGAGCCCAGTGCCGAAGACATGTTCGACATAGGTTGCGTGGCGAGTATCTTGCAAATGCTGAAGCTGCCCGATGGCACGGTGAAGGTGCTGGTTGAGGGCGTGCAACGTGCCGCCGTGCTAAAAATTGTTGACGGAGAAGAGCACTTCACCGCGCACGTCGAACCGACCGCGGTTGAAGCGGAACGGGTGGTAGACGATAGCACCGAGATCGAGGCGTTGCGCCGCGCGCTCATGCAGCAGTTTGACCAATATGTGAAGTTGAACAAGAAGATTCCATCGGAAATCCTCACCTCTATTTCCAGCATCGACGAGCCAGGTCGTCTGGCCGACACCATCGCGGCGCACTTGCCGCTCAAGTTGGACGACAAGCAAGAGGTGCTCAACCTGACACCCATTCGGGCCCGCTTGGAGAAGCTTTTCGGTCAGTTGGAATCTGAAGTCGAGGTGCTTAACGTCGACAAGCGCATACGCGGTCGTGTGAAGCGCCAGATGGAAAAAAACCAGCGCGACTTCTACCTTAACGAGCAAGTCAAAGCGATTCAAAAAGAGCTGGGCGAGGGCGAAGACGGCGCTGATATCGAAGAAATAGAAAAGAAAATCAAACTGGCTCGCATGCCCAAAGAGGCACGTACCAAAGCGGAAGGCGAGCTGAAAAAACTGAAACTCATGTCGCCGATGTCAGCCGAGGCGAGTGTGGTCAGAAACTACCTTGAAGTCTTGCTAGGTTTGCCATGGAGCAAAAAGACCAAGATTAAGCACGACTTGGCGCTGGCCGACGACACCCTCAATGCCGACCACTTCGGCTTGGACAAGGTAAAAGAACGCATCTTGGAATACCTCGCGGTGCAGCAACGCGTCGACAAGGTGAAAGCGCCTATTCTGTGTCTGGTCGGCCCGCCCGGCGTGGGCAAGACCTCATTGGGCCAATCGATTGCGAAGGCAACAGGCCGTAAATACGTACGTATGGCTTTGGGTGGCGTCCGCGACGAGGCCGAAATTCGGGGACATCGCCGGACCTACATTGGCGCGTTGCCAGGGAAGGTGTTGCAAAACCTAAGCAAGACGGGTACCCGTAACCCCTTGTTCTTGTTAGATGAAATCGACAAGTTGGGCACTGATTTCCGTGGTGACCCCTCCAGCGCGTTGTTGGAGGTCTTGGACCCCGAGCAAAACCACACCTTTGGCGACCACTACGTTGAGGTTGACTTTGACCTGAGTGACGTCATGTTTGTGGCGACGTCTAACTCCATGAATATCCCAGCGGCCTTGTTAGACCGCATGGAAGTGATTCGCTTAAGCGGCTACACCGAAGATGAGAAGACGCACATTGCCAAGCAATACCTATTGCCCAAGCAATTGAAGAACAACGGCGTGAAAGAGGGTGAGCTTGAGGTGCGCGAGGACGCCTTGCGTGACGTCGTGCGCTATTACACCCGCGAAGCCGGTGTGCGCTCCTTAGAGCGCGAAGTGTCTAAGATCTGCCGCAAAGTGATCAAAAGCTTGTTGCTGAAGCAGTCCACGGCCCCTGTTGTTGTCAACGCGGATAACTTGGATGAGTTCTTAGGCGTTCGCAAGTACACCTATGGCCGCGCGGAACAGAAAAACCAAGTGGGACAAGTGGTTGGCTTGGCATGGACAGAGGTCGGTGGTGATTTGCTCACCATTGAGGCCGCGCTGATGCCAGGTAAGGGCGTCATCACGCGTACAGGCTCTTTGGGCGATGTTATGAAGGAGTCCGTTGAGGCCGCCCGTACCGTGGTGCGTAGCCGTGCGAGCGCGTTAGGCATTGCAGATGAGATGTTTGAGAAGCGTGACATTCACATCCACGTTCCCGATGGCGCCACGCCGAAAGACGGTCCCAGCGCAGGCGCTGCCATGGTGACGGCGTTGGTGTCGTCGCTGACGCAGATTCCAATTAAGTGTACGGTGGCCATGACAGGTGAAATCACCTTGCGCGGCGAAGTCACGGCGATTGGTGGTTTGAAGGAAAAGCTGCTGGCCGCGTTGCGCGGTGGTATCGAGACCGTGTTGATTCCCGAAGAAAACGTGAAGGACTTGGCTGAGATTCCAGACAACGTGAAGAATGGCTTGGAAATCATCCCTGTGAAGTGGATAGACCAGGTCTTGAAATATGCGTTGGAGCGTCAGCCTGAGCCCTTTTCAGAAGAGCAAATCGCTGCGGCCGCGGCGGCACGCGCCAACGCGGATCAAGGCGCTGGCAAGGGTGCTGCAAAACACTAAAATTTTTTCATAGCCCCCTAAAAAGGGGCTTCATTTTTGGTTATACTTCTAGCTTCCGCAGACAAAGAGGGGTGTGAACCCTGATGAGTTGAAGGAATATGCGGGAATAGCTCAGTTGGTAGAGCGCAACCTTGCCAAGGTTGAGGTCGCGAGTTCGAGTCTCGTTTCCCGCTCCAGATCTGCAAAAAGGGAAGCTAAAAGCTTCCCTTTTTCGTCAAAGCCCTCTATTTTTAACGGCACTATTTTGGTGTCAAAATAACAGGGTAAACAAGTTAACCGGCGCGATAGCAAAGCGGTTATGCAACGGATTGCAAATCCGTCTAGTCCAGTTCGACTCTGGATCGCGCCTCCAAAATCTTCTTTTGGAATCAAGAAAGTAGCTCCTTCGGGAGCTATTTTTGTTTGTGGTTGGTTTGTCTTTGTCCTTCACCTGTCCTTTGAGGTGAACATATGGCGACTTTCCGTAAACGTGGCGACAAATGGCAAGCCAGAGTGCAGCGCTCTGGTCAAAGCTCCTTAGCCAAGTCCTTCAATACCAAAGTCGAGGCTGTTAAGTGGGCAAGGTACACCGAGTCCCA
>ERZ651776.298-NODE-298-length-72907-cov-9.218866_pt1 | contig 72907 bp, 64 predicted proteins | sample MGYA00514761_ERZ651776 | MGnify/ENA metagenome assembly ERZ651776
CGCCATTGCCTGAAGGTATCTTCAATATCAGTGAGTTTTTCGCCGAGCTGATACAGGTCCCAGTAGCGATCTGGCGCCTGATAAACCACCTTCCACGCTGATTGCACATTCGCGCTACTTGTGTGACTCACACGCCAGTCGCGCTTCAAATGCACGGCATCAATGGGTAGTCCGGCTGCCGCCAATCGGGCAATTGCAATGTCGTAGAGCGAAGGACTGTCAAACGCTTTTTGAACCGTCGCGAGTAGTTCGGGCCGATGCGCGTGCGGCTTTAGCATCGTCGCATTTTTATTACCCAATGTAAATTCAATACAGCGATATTGCGCACTTTGAAATCCGCTGGAGTTAGCCAGATGTGGCCGCAGCGCACTGTACTCAGGCGGTGTCATGGTTGCCAATACATCCCACGCTGATACCAGTTGAGCCATGATGCGGCTGACACGCGCCATCATTTTAAAAGCCAATGCACTGTTCCCCTCCACCAACGCATTCATGGCTGCTTGTAGCTCATGAAGCATCAGCTTCATCCAGAGTTCACTCGTTTGGTGCTGCACGATGAATAGCATTTCATCGTGCAGATTTGACAGCGGTTGCTGCGAACTTAGGAGCGAGTCCAGGTGCAGGTAATCGCCATATGTCATGTCATTCGTGTAATCAAGCTTCGCACCCTCGCGTGCCACGATATTGATTGGTGTACTCATGTCACCACCTGCTCGCGATTGAATTCGGGCCGCTTCCACTCAGCGTTTTGCAACATTTCCACCAGCTGCTGTACAGCATCCCACACATCAACAAATCGGGTGTAAAGCGGTGTGACCTGTGTCACAGCAGACGATTTCCGCTGGGAACGCGCCCACATTAAATCGACCAGTCTGTTGGGTGCCGTGTTTGCACGGCAAATTAGTTTTGATGCGAATGCCACCGAGACGGTTATGTTTCGTGGTGACCTTCTTAGCGAGGCCGCTGCCAGCAACGTGTGGGTCGTTAAGAACGGTACAGTGTTTGGCCCTGCAAAGAGCAACTTGGTTCTAGAGGGCATTCGGTACGACCTCATTGCAGAAATCTGCGCCGAGGCAGCCATCCCATACACATTGGGTGACATCACCCGCGCCGACGTGTTAAACGCAGATGAGCTACTGCTCACATCGGCAACCAAAGAGGTCTTGGCCATCACCCGACTCGATGGAAAACCAGTTGGCCAAGGCACGCCGGGGCCGGTATACGACAAACTCTATGCGGGTTACCAGTTGGCGAAACGCAAAGGCAACTAGCCTAATTACACGTGCGCTCTTCTAATGGGATGAGGGTGATGATCGGCAGTCATAGCACGCCAACGCTCTAGGAGAGTTGTTTGGTGCGCATGACCATGACCGAACCGCTTTCGCCAAAGAAAAAAGCCCCAACCATCGCTGATTGGGGCTTTTAAACTGGTGGCCTGGGACGGAATCGAACCATCGACACGCGGATTTTCAATCCGCTGCTCTACCAACTGAGCTACCGGGCCATGACGGAGATTGTAGCAGGCAAAAGTGGCGTTATTGACGCCGCCACTCAAATAGTGCGGGCTAGATCTGGCCTTTTTTGGCCTTAGACAAGTCGATGCCTAACTGCTTGAGCTTGCGGTAGAGGTGGGTGCGTTCTAGGCCCGTTTTCTCGGCAACGCGGGTCATGGATCCGCCCTCTTGAATCAGATGGTATTCAAAGTAACTTTTCTCAAACTGGTCTCGCGCATCGCGCAACGGCTTGTCTAACTCGAAGCTTTGAATATTGGCCGCAGGTGACTGCGACTGCAACTGGTCGGCGCTAATCTGCGCCAAGGACATGCCAGCGCTAAACGCCTCGGTATTGCTCAGCGGGCTGTTAACAACCGCCTGGCCCACGGTCGTACCCATAGCCGTTTGGCCCGCGCCTCCGGCTGGCGGTGCACTGACAACGCCGCGAAGCTCACCCGCCTTCACCTGCTGCTGACGTGCTCCCTTGGTCAACCCTTGTTCTACCGATGCGAGAAGCTTTTGCATCGTGATGGGCTTTTCTAAAAAAGCCATGGCGCCAATGCGCGTCGCCTCTACCGCCGTTTCAATGGTGGCATGGCCACTCATCATGATGACGGGCATGTCTAGCAAGCCACTGGCTGACCACTCCTTGAGCAGTGACACGCCATCGGTGTCAGGCATCCAGATATCCAACAACACGAGGTCGGGACGAGCGTTCAGACGCGCTTGACGCGCCTCTGCCGCGTTTTGCGCCGCAATGACGTGGTGACCCTCGTCATCCAAAATTTCAAACAACAACTCACGAATGCCGTGCTCGTCGTCCACTACCAAAATATTTGCCATGGGCCTTGTGGCCTCCCTTACTGATGTTTTCCCGCTACAGGGAATGATAACGATACTTGACCGCCAATGACAGCATTGTCTTGCATGCGATTGGTTAATCTGACTGTTGCATGGTGTTCATCGGCAATTTTCTTTACAACGGCCAGTCCCAAGCCCGTCCCTTTTGCCTTGGTGGTGACATAGGGCTCAAACGCACGCTTCAAAATACTCTCCGGAAAACCCGGCCCACTGTCGGCCACGATGAGGCGCAGATACTCACCTGCGCCGTCCAACTCGGTGCGTAAGCGCACCTGCACGCCGGGGATGTCTTGGGACGCGTCTTGCGCGTTTTGCACGAGGTTATGTATGACTTGGCGTAACTGGCTGGCATCAGCCCAAATCAGAGGGCCATCAGCGCACGGCGTAAAGACGACCGGGCAGACGGCATGTTCGTAGAGGTTCAGAATGTCGTGTAACACGCGGTTCAAATCCGTTTCGGCCAAATTTGCCGAGGGCAGGCGCGCGTAGTCGCGGAATTCATTGACCAAGCGCTGCATGGCCTCCACCTGCTCAACAATGGTGTTGACCGAGCGTTCAAGCAAGGCGTCATCCGCTGCAGCGAGCTTGCCTTTAAGCTTGATACCCAAGCGTTCTGCCGACAGCTGTATGGGCGTTAAGGGGTTTTTGATTTCATGGGCCAAACGACGCGCAACATCCGCCCATGCCTTGGATCGCTGGGCAGAGACAAGGTCGGAAATATCGTCAAACACCAGCAACTGGCCTTGGTCAGGCAAGAGTGCCCCGCGCGCCAGCAGGGTAACGTGATCATGAGAAACGCCATAGGCATTGGCGTCTAGCTCAAAGCTTTGTTGCCATTGCATGGGACCCGTATCGTCCGCCGCAGGGGCTGAGCGGTCAGTCACGCCAGCTTGCCCCGCTCGTTCATAGCGTTCTGCCCCCAAGGTCTTAAATTGCCCCGCCACGCTCTGCGCCCAATGCGAGAGCCCCGGCAGCGCGGCGAGTGCTTGCCCCACGGTGTCGGCACTCAAGCCCAAAATACGACCGGCGCTGGGGTTGGCACTTTGAATCACGCCAGCGCTATCGAGCACCAACACGCCGGCGGTTAGGTTATCCAAAATAGTTTGTAGGTTGGCACGCGCCGCATCAAGCTGTGTCACGCTGTGTTGCACCGCTGTGCGGGCGTCGGCCAGCTGCTGGGTCATGTCGGCAAACGAGCGCGTCAGGCCACCAAGCTCGTCATTGGCATCTGAAATGAGCTTTGGCGTTAAGTCGCCCTTGGCTACATCCCGCACACCGGCAGCAAGTAACAACAGCGGTTGGGCCAGTTGTGCACCGAGTAGCGCACCGACCAAGACCGCGCCAAATACCGCCAAAAACAGCGTCAAGGTCAGCGTCCCGATATACATGCGGCGCAGTCCATCACGCGCCAAGGAGCGCTCCTGATACTCGCGGTTGGCCTCTTGTACCGCCAAGGCATCGGCCACCAACTCCGCCGACAGTGGCAGCGACACTTGTAAAAAGTGCGACTCCCCTTGCAGGCCCAGCTCCTTAGGGGTCATCCACGCGAGCGCTTGCAGCGCAGGGCGCACGCCCGGTGAACCATCAAGCCCTAAGACCTGCACCGAAACACCGTTGTCCCTAGCGCTGCTAATTTGAACCGCCGAGGGCTTGGGAATATTGACGTTGAAGCTAAATGACGACTCTGTTGCACTGGCCAATACCTGCCCACTTTGGGATAAGACCGCAACGTCTGTCGCGCGCATTTGCTCGCGCAGGCGTTCAAGCTGCAAGGTGTACACACTGACTTGCTCGGCGGCAAGCTCCTGCGCGGCAGACTTCACACGGCGCGAGGTATCAGCGCGCAGCATATCGATGGCGGTGCGGCCCAGATTCAGTCCAGAGGTGAGGGCACTCTCGACGCGGACATCGAACCAACTCTCAATAGAGCGGGAGACAAACTGATACGACACCACATAAATCAGACCCCCCGGCAACACACCAACCAAGGTAAAGATAACAACCAGTTTCACCAACAGTTGGCTACCAAACCGGCCCTGATGCCACCGCTGCCACAAGCGAAACAGCAGCCAGCCCACTACCGTTGCTAAACCCAGCGCCGCCGCAATGTTGAGCGCAACCAGGTAGTCAAAGTACGCTTCGTACACCGCGTTGTTGTTAGTGGACTGGGTCAGCAAAAACAACAAAATAAGACCGACGGCCAGAAAAGCGGCCAAGCCAGTGCCCAGCTTCCAACTGGTATTTTTTGCGCGACTGCGGCGCTCGGACGCGTCGCTCATGGCTTACCGACGCCATTGGGCGTGCTGTCACCCATCACCGGGGCGGGTTGGCGTTGGCGCCCTAACCGATTGAGCTCTTCGGCTGTCACGACGGGGGCAGCGGTAACGGTGTCGGGCGCAGGAGAAGCTGCGGGCTGGGGTACCGCTGGTGTGGGCTGTGCGACGGTGGGCTGCTCGACTAACGGCGAAGGGACTGGTGTGGTGAGAACCACCGTGCTACTCCAGTCTGTGTCTTCGGTGATACCGATTTGAAATGGCCGCGGCAATGAGGCACGGTCTAATCGGAAGTCCACCGTGGCAACGGTTGGTGACTCTGGCGATAAATCGCTACGCTGGGCAAGCGGCCAACGCGTCACGCCAGTGGCCAAGGCAATCGCTTGGCTCAACGAGGTGACCGACTGTTGCAAGGCATAGGTATCAATGGGGGACTTTTCATCGTCGTCCGTCGTTAACCCCACGCGCCAATTTCCGGTTAGCGGAAGATAGCTCACGCGCGTGCGGCGAAACACCTCCGCCACCGTTTTATCAAACCAGTACCAGCGCACTTGCTTCACGGTGGCTCGCAACTCGAAGACCAAGGGCACGCCCCGCTCCAAAGCCATTTGTATCGCGGGGGTCGGCTGCCAATGGGTTTGTACCGTCGCATGGAGTGTGTCGGCATCCCAGACCAGACCGAAGACAGGCGACTTTACGGCAGTACTGCCCTCGCTAGTATCGGCTGCATGCGCAGTCAAATGGACCAAGGCGAAGGTGAGGGCCAAGACCCCCGTCAGCGTCCACGCCAACATAGCAGACAGGTTGAGAGAAGCACGCACGCGGGACAGCCACGCACCGTGTCGCAGCGGGTGCACAACACGCGGCGCGGTTTTCGGATCAGGACGCGGCGCGCTTATCCAAAACTGCATAGAAAAAACCATCGAATGCCATAAACGCATTCTCCCCTAAATCGGGCAACAGGTTTGGATTCCCTGAGACGTTGCCGGGCAGGATGTGCCCCGGAGCCACGAGGTCGCTGGCAGTCATTGCATCGGGCTGTGCGGTCAAAAAGGCGTCAATCTGCCACACCCCCTCCTCCTTAAAGCTTGAGCAGGTGCAGTAAACCAAGCGGCCACCCGGAGCCAATAAGGGCCACAGGGCCGACAGCAGCTGCTGCTGGTCTTGAGCCAGTTGCGCCACGTCCGCTGCGCGCCGCAACCAAGGCACGTCGGGGTGACGACGCACAATACCCGACGCGGTGCAAGGTGCATCTAACAAAATGGCGTCAAAGGGCTTGCCTGCCCACCAGCCGGCGGTGTGCTTACCGTCCGCCACGACCACATCGGCAAAGGCGGCGAGGTTCAGTCGGGTCAGGGTGTCCGTTATGCGCACCGCCCGCTTGGGACTTAGTTCCAACGCGGTGACCCGTTGATCGGCCTTGATGCGCTGCCCCATCTCAAGCAAGTGCGCCGTCTTGCCCCCGGGCGCCGCACACGCGTCTAGCAACGCCACGGGGGCGCTGGCAGCCACTTTCTCGCGCAGGAGAGGGCTCTGCCACACCAAGGCCGCAGCCAGTTGCGGAGATGCATCCTGCACCGACACATGACCGGCGCCAAAACCGGGTAACTGCGTGACTGGCAGTGGCTTGGCAAGCAGCAGACCGTGGGGCCCTACGGTCACACTCTGTACCGCCGTTTCGCTCAGCAACAGCGCTTGGTAGCTTTGGGCGCTGTGGTGCGCCGGATTAACGCGCAACACCATGGGCGCGGCCGTTTGGTTGCAGTGCAGTGCCTCTTCCCAGTGGTCGGGGTATTGCGCCTGCAGCTTTTCAATCCACCAAGTGGGGTGATTAAAACGTACCTCCGGCTCATTGCACACCGCTTGGTCTAGTGCGTCATACTCACGGACAAGTCGGCGTAGGCACGCGTTAACAAAGGGTGCTTTGGCCTTGAGGCGGTGGTTTTGTTTGCACGCCTGCACCACCTGATCAACGACAGTGTGCGGGTCATAACGACGCGGCTCGCGCAGCAGCGCAACGCCGCAGACCAACCAGACCTTGAGCTCGGCATCTGGTTTTTTACTAGCCAAGCGCGGCACGACGGCGTGTGCCCATGCCCACTGACGCAAGACATGAAAGGCCAACGCCTGCACGCCCCCACGCAAGGCGCTCGGCGTTTTAGCCAATACCGCATCGGTGTTGCGCCCGTTGCCCACGGCCTGTATGGTCTGCGCGACCCATGGGAACTGTTCTGATAGTGGCGTTGGCGTCATGTCATTCTAAAAAAAATACCCCAGCCACCGTGAAGCGACTGGGGTATGGATCACGCTAGGTGTGCGCGTACGGCACCCCTAACGTTGATCTGGCTTACTCCGCTACGTTGTCAGCCGCGGCGCCATCAGCGCCATCAGCAGCTTCCGCAGAAACGTCTGCATCGTCATCCCCATCTTGGGTATCCGACTCGGCAATCATGCGGCGCTCTTCAGCTTCGATCAGCTCTTTGGCTCTGCGTGCATCGTGGAACGCCAAACCGGTTCCCGCAGGAATCAGGCGGCCCACAATCACGTTTTCCTTCAGACCGCGGAGTTCGTCGCGCTTGCCCATGATGGCAGCCTCGGTCAACACACGCGTGGTCTCTTGGAAAGACGCGGCAGAAATGAAGCTGTCGGTCGACAAAGATGCTTTGGTAATACCCAACAAGATGTTGCTAAACGTTGCAGGAATCTTACCTTCGGCGCGCAAGGCGTCGTTGGTGTTGTAGATCTCTGAACGCTCCACCTGCTCGCCACCAATGTAGTTGGAGTCACCCGTATTCTCGACAACGACACGGCGTAACATCTGACGAACAATCACTTCAATGTGCTTGTCGTTGATCTTCACACCCTGCAGACGGTAAACGTCCTGCACTTCGTCGACGATGTAACGAGAGAGTTCTTCTATGCCCAAGAGGCGCAAGATGTCTTGTGGATCGGCTGGGCCGTCCACCACGGTTTCACCTTTGTTGACCACCTGGCCCTCGTGCACCACGATGTTCTTCTCTTTGGGCACCAAGTCTTCCCACACGTTGCCGTCTGGATCAGTGATCTGCAAGCGAATCTTGCCTTTGGTTTCTTTACCGAAGGAGACTGTACCGGTCAACTCGGCCAAGGTACCTTTGTCCTTAGGCGTACGCGCCTCGAACAACTCGGCAACCCGTGGCAAACCACCCGTAATGTCGCGGGTCTTCTGACCCTCGACTGGCACACGCGCCAAGACCTCACCAGAGCCAACTTCTTGGCCATCACGCACCTGAATCAAGGCGCCAATCTGGAAGCCAACCGCCACGGCGTGGTCTGTACCTGGAATCTTCACTTCTTCGCCATTGGCGTCGAGCAACTTCACCACGGGACGCACGGACTTGGTAGAGCCGCGACGCTTAGGGTCAATCACCACGAGTGAAGACAAACCGGTCACGTCGTCGACCTGCTTGGCAACCGTCAAGCCCTCTTCCACACCTTCGAATCGAGCGGTACCCGCAAATTCGGTAATGATGGGGCGGGTCAGCGGATCCCAATTCGCCAATACAGCACCAGACTTCACGACCTGGTCGGCTTTCACCGACAAGACCGCACCGTAAGGCACCTTGTGACGCTCGCGCTCACGGCCGTGTTCGTCGGTAATGACGATCTCGCCTGAGCGGGCAATCACAACCAGGTCACCCTTGGTGTTGGTCACATAACGCATGGTGCTGTTAAAGCCGATGGAACCACCGGACTTGGCATCCACGCTAGACGCAACGGCCGCACGTGACGCCGCACCACCAATGTGGAAGGTACGCATGGTCAACTGGGTCCCGGGCTCACCGATAGACTGAGCGGCAATCACACCAACGGCTTCACCGTTGTTGATCAAACCACCGCGTCCCAAGTCGCGACCGTAACACTTGGCACACAAGCCAAAGCGGGTAGCGCAGTTCAGCGCGGTACGCACCTTGACTTCGTCGACGCCAGCGGCCTCGAGTATGTCCAGTTGGTCTTCGTCCAACAGGTCGCCGGCTTTGGCCAGTACCATCTGGTTTTCTGGGTTAACCGCATCATCAACCAAGGTACGACCCAATACACGGTCACGCAATGATTCGATGACTTCACCACCCTCAACAATGGCGCGCATCGTTGAGCCGTCGTTGGTACCGCAGTCCAGCTCTGTAATCACCAAGTCTTGCGTCACGTCGACCAAACGACGTGTCAAGTAGCCAGAGTTCGCTGTCTTCAAGGCGGTATCGGCCAGACCTTTACGCGCACCGTGTGTCGAGATGAAGTACTGCAACACGTTCAGACCTTCACGGAAGTTCGCCGTGATAGGGGTCTCAATAATGGAGCCATCAGGCTTGGCCATCAAACCGCGCATACCTGCCAACTGACGAATCTGCGCAGCAGAGCCACGCGCGCCGGAATCAGCCATCATGTAAATGGAGTTGAATGACTCTTGATCAACGGTATTGCCATCACGGTCAACCGTTTTCTCTTTTGCCAATTGGGCCATCATCACCTTAGACACTTCGTCACCGGCTTTGCCCCAAATATCAACCACCTTGTTGTAACGCTCGCCCGCTGTCACCAGACCGGAGGCGTACTGCTTACCGATCTCTTTCACCTCGGTCTCAGCGCGTTGAATAATGCCGGCCTTTTCTGGTGGCACCAACATGTCGTCAATCGCAATTGAGATACCCGCTTTCGTTGCCAAACGGAAGCCGTTTTGCAACAGCTTGTCTGCGAAAACAACGGTCTCTTTCAAACCGCACTTGCGGAATGAGGCGTTGATGAGGCGTGAAATTTCTTTCTTCTTCAGCGCGCGGTTTAGGTTCTCGAACGGCAAGCCTTTGGGCAAAATTTCCGACAATTGCGCACGGCCGACCGTGGTACTGGTCAGGGCGTAAGAAACGTCAAATTCGCCCGTCTCGGCATTTTTTGTGTACACAGGCAAACGAACTGAGATCTTCGCAGTTAGTTCGACCTCACCCGCATCGAGTGCGCGTGTGACTTCAGCAACATCGGTGAAGAACAAGCCTTCGCCTTTGCCATTGATACGCTCGCGGGTGGCGTGGTACAAGCCCAAAACCACGTCTTGCGATGGCACGATCGATGGTTCGCCGTTGGCTGGGAACAGCACGTTGTTGGACGCCAGCATCAAGGTGCGGGCTTCCATCTGCGCTTCCACAGACAAGGGGACGTGAACCGCCATTTGGTCGCCGTCAAAGTCGGCGTTAAACGCAGCACAGACCAAGGGGTGTAGCTGAATCGCCTTGCCTTCAATCAAGATGGGCTCAAACGCTTGAATACCCAAGCGGTGCAGCGTTGGCGCACGGTTCAAGAGCACGGGATGCTCTTTGATGACCTCTTCCAAAATGTCCCACACCACCGGCGTTCCGGCTTCCACTTCTTTCTTGGCAGCCTTGATGGTGGTCGCGATATTCATCGCTTCCAAGCGGCTGAAGATGAAGGGCTTGAATAGCTCCAACGCCATAGCCTTTGGCAAACCACACTGGTGCAGCTTGAGCGTTGGGCCCACGGTAATAACGGAACGACCAGAGTAGTCCACGCGCTTACCCAGCAAGTTCTGGCGGAAGCGACCGCTCTTGCCTTTGATCATGTCAGCCAGTGACTTCAGCGCACGCTTATTGGCGCCCGTCATGGCCTTGCCGCGACGACCGTTATCCAGCAAGCTGTCAACAGACTCTTGCAGCATGCGCTTTTCGTTACGCGCAATGATTTCAGGTGCGTTCAACTCGAGCAAACGGCGCAAGCGGCTGTTGCGGTTAATCACGCGACGGTACAAGTCGTTCAGGTCAGAGGTCGCAAAACGACCGCCATCCAATGGCACCAACGGGCGCAAATCAGGTGGCAACACGGGCAACACGTCCAGAATCATCCACCCTGGCTTGATGCCTGACTTCTTGAACGCTTCCAACACCTTCAAACGCTTGGCGTTTTTCTTGATCTTGAGCTCTGAACCAGTCAGGTCGTTGCGCAGCTTCTCAATCTCGCTATCGAGCTCAATGCTTTCCAACAAGTCCTTGATGCCTTCAGCGCCCATTTTGGCGACGAACTCGTCGCCAAACTCCACGCGCTTGGCGTCAAAGTCGTCTTCGGTCATGATGCCGAACTTTTTCAGCGGGGTCATGCCGGGATCAACCACCACATACGCCTCAAAGTACAGCACGCGTTCGATGTCACGCAGGGTCATGTCTAAGACCATGCCCAAACGGCTGGGCAAAGACTTCAGAAACCAAATGTGGGCACACGGTGCAGACAAGTCAATGTGACCCATGCGCTCGCGACGCACCTTTGTTTGGGTGACTTCAACGCCGCACTTCTCGCAAATAACGCCGCGGTGCTTTAGACGCTTGTACTTACCGCACAGGCACTCGTAGTCTTTGATAGGGCCAAAAATCTTGGCGCAAAACAAACCGTCGCGCTCAGGCTTGAAAGTGCGGTAGTTGATGGTCTCAGGCTTTTTAACTTCGCCGAAAGACCATGAACGGATTTTTTCTGGCGACGCCAAACCAATTTTGATGGCGTCAAAGTGCTCGTCAGGTGTGAACTGCTTGAACAGGTCGAGTAACGATTTCATGTTTTCAATCCTTAAATGTCAGACTTGATGAATAAAAAGGGTAGGCGCGACGCGCCTACCAACTCTCAGATCATCAAGAGCGCTCCAACTCAATGTCGATACCCAATGAACGGATTTCTTTGACCAACACGTTGAACGACTCGGGCATGCCCGCCTCGATCGCGTGTTCGCCTTTGACAATGCTCTCGTAAACCTTGGTACGGCCCTGCACGTCGTCTGATTTGACGGTGAGCATTTCCTGCAAGGTGTAAGAGGCACCGTAGGCTTCCAAAGCCCACACTTCCATCTCACCGAAGCGCTGACCACCAAACTGGGCTTTACCGCCCAGTGGCTGTTGTGTGACCAAGCTGTACGGGCCCGTTGAGCGTGCGTGCATCTTGTCATCAACCAAGTGGTGCAACTTCAACACGTGCATGTAGCCGACGGTGGTCTTGCGCTCAAACGCATCACCAGTGCGGCCGTCATACAGCTGCGCTTGGGTGCGGGTTGGCGTCAAGCCCTTGGCTTGTGCGATCTCTTCAGGGTATGCCAATTGCAGCATGGCCTGAATCTCGACTTCTGACGCACCGTCAAACACAGGCGTCGCGAACGGCACACCGAGTTGCAGGTTGTCTGCCATCGCCATCACGTCTTTGTCAGCCATCGCCTTGAGGTCGGTCTTGCGACCGGTCGCGTTGTAAACCTGATCCAAGAATCCACGCACCTCAGTGGCACGCGCACCATCTTGCAACATGTTGCCAATGCGCTGGCCTAGGCCCTTAGCGGCCCAACCCAAGTGCACTTCCAACACCTGGCCTACGTTCATACGCGACGGCACACCCAATGGGTTCAAGACAATGTCGCACGGCGTACCGTCGGCCATGTAAGGCATGTCCTCAACCGGCACGATCTTAGAGACCACACCTTTGTTACCGTGACGACCGGCCATCTTGTCACCTGGCTGCAAGCGACGCTTGACGGCAATGTAGACCTTGACCATCTTCAGCACACCGGCTTGCAACTCGTCGCCTTGCGTTAACTTCTTGCGCTTCTCTTCGAAGGCTAAGTCAAAGCTGTGACGGGTTTGTGTCAACGCGTTCTTGATGGACTCCAGCTGTGACGCCACATCGTCATCGGCGGGACGGATGTCAAACCAATGATGCTTGTCGAGCTCAGTCAAGTAGGCTTTCTCAATAGTCGAGCCTTTGGCGAGCTTCTGTGGACCGCCGTTGGCTGTCTTACCAATCAACATCTTCTCGATACGCGCAAAGGCATCACCTTCCACAATACGCAATTGATCGTTCAAATCCAAACGGAAGCGCTTGAGTTCGTCGTCAATAATTTGTTGCGCACGCTTGTCGCGGGTAATGCCTTCACGGGTGAACACCTGCACGTCAATGACCGTGCCTTGCGAGCCTTGGCTCACGCGCAGCGAGGTGTCCTTAACGTCAGAAGCCTTCTCACCAAAAATGGCGCGCAGCAGCTTCTCTTCAGGCGTCAAAGTGGTCTCGCCTTTGGGCGTGACCTTGCCCACCAAGGTATCGCCCGGCTGAACCTCTGCACCGACATAAATAATGCCGGAGTCGTCCAAACGGTTGAGCTGGGTTTCGGAGAGGTTCGGGATGTCACGTGTGATCTCTTCCGCACCCAACTTGGTGTCACGCGCCATCACCACCAACTCTTCGATGTGGATGGAGGTGAAGCGGTCTTCAGACACCACGCGCTCAGAGATGAGGATGGAGTCTTCGAAGTTGTAACCGTTCCAAGGCATGAACGCGACCAACATGTTTTGGCCCAACGCCAATTCGCCCAAATCGGTGGACGCACCATCGGCAATGACATCGCCTTTGGCAATCACATCACCGCACGCCACGATGGGACGCTGGTGAATGTTGGTGTTTTGGTTGGAACGCTGGTACTTGATCAGGCTGTAAATGTCCACACCGACTTCGCCGGCCGCTGCCTCCGCATCATTCACGCGGACCACTACACGGGTGGCGTCGACATAGTCAACCACACCACCCCGATTCGCCGTCACGACGGTACCGGAGTCCACCGCTGCCACACGCTCAATGCCCGTTCCGACCACGGCCTTTTCAGGACGTAAGACCGGTACGGCTTGACGCTGCATGTTCGCACCCATCAGGGCGCGGTTGGCATCGTCGTGCTCCAAGAACGGCACCAGTGAGGCGGCAACCGATACGATCTGCGCAGGCGACACATCCATGTACTCGATGCGCTCGGCACCGACCAAAACGGATTCGCCTTTTTCACGTGCAGAGATCAGGTCACCCTCGAGAACACCCTTGTCATTGAGTGGCGCGTTGGCCTGCGCAATGACGTACTTGCCCTCTTCGATGGCTGACAGATAGTCGATCTGATTCGTCACCAAGGCATCGGTTACCCGGCGGTAAGGCGTTTCAATGAAGCCGTACTCATTCAATCGGGCGTACAAAGCCAGAGAGTTAATCAAACCAATGTTTGGACCTTCGGGTGTCTCAATAGGACAGACACGACCGTAGTGGGTCACGTGCACGTCGCGGACCTCAAAGCCAGCACGCTCACGAGTCAAACCGCCTGGGCCCAAGGCAGAGACACGACGCTTGTGCGTGATCTCAGACAAGGGGTTGGTCTGGTCCATAAACTGCGACAACTGTGATGCGCCGAAGAACTCTTTCAGGGCCGCAGAAATGGGCTTGGAGTTAATCAGGTCATGCGGCATCAAGGGGTCTTGCTCGGCTTGACCCAGGCGCTCTTTCACAGCCTTTTCGATACGTGCCAAGCCGGTGCGGTATTGGTTCTCAGCCAGCTCGCCGACACAGCGAACACGGCGGTTACCCAAGTGGTCAATGTCGTCAACCTCACCACGACCGTTACGCAGGTCAACCAAGATCTTGGCGACCGCCAAAATGTCTTCGTTGCTCAACACCATCTCGCCAGTCAGCTCTTCACGACCAACGCGGGCGTTGAACTTCATGCGGCCAACCCGTGACAAGTCATAGGTGTCAGCGTTGTAGAACAGGCGCTGGAACAAGGCCTGCACGGAGTCTTCGGTTGGTGGCTCACCAGGGCGCATCATGCGGTAGATGGCGACGCGCGCTTGGAACTCGTCCGCGGTGTCATCGGTACGCAGGGTTTGCGAAATGTAGTTACCTTGGTCCAAGTCGTTGGTGTAGATGCACGACAGATCTTGAATGCCTGCGGCGCGCAAGGTCTTGAGCAAGGCCTCCGTCAACTCGTCGTTGGCCTTGGCGATGATTTCGCCTGTATCAGGCTCCACAACGTTGGTTGCGATCACGCGACCCAACAAGAACTCTTCGGGCACGCTAATGTGCGTGGTCGCAGACTGCTCCATGTCACGCGTATGGCGTGCCGTGATGCGCTTGTCCTTGGCCACCACGACCTTGCCCGACTTGTCGGTGATGTCGAAACGTGCGACCTCGCCGCGCAAACGCTCGGCGACAAATTCCATTTGCGCACCGCTGTCCATCAGACGGAACTGGTCGTTCACGTAGAAGTTCGCCAAAATCGCTTCTGGCGTCAAGCCAATCGCTTTGAGCAAAATCGTGACGGGCATCTTGCGACGACGGTCAACACGGAAGTACAAGAAATCTTTGGGGTCAAACTCAAAGTCCAACCATGAACCACGGTAGGGAATGATGCGTGCTGAGAACAGCAACTTGCCTGAGCTGTGGGTCTTGCCCTTGTCGTGCTCGAAGAACACGCCAGGTGAACGGTGCAACTGCGACACAATCACACGCTCGGTACCGTTGATGATGAATGAGCCTTTGTCTGTCATCAGGGGCACTTCGCCCATGTAGACTTCTTGCTCTTTCACTTCCTTGACCACCTTGGATTGGCTGGTGCTGGAATCACGGTCGTAAATAATCAGTTGCACGCGCGCGCGCACAGCTGAGGAAAAGGTGAGGCCACGTGTCTGGCATTCGCGCACATCAAATGCGGGTTTGGCCAAGTTGTACTCAAGGTACTTCATCTCTACAAAACCATTGTGAGAGACGATTGGGAAAGCGGACAAGAACGCGGCTTGTAGGCCTTCGTTTGCACGTTTCTTGGGGGCGGCACCTGCTTGCAAAAACGCGGTGTACGCATCTTTTTGCATTTGTAGCAGGTAAGGAATTTCCAGCACGTTTTCACGGCTGCCAAAACTCTTTCGAATGCGTTTGCGTTCGGTATATGAATAGGCCATGGGTTCTCCGGGACAGTTCGACAGAACAATGGACACCTGCAACACGACAATGTGTTACGGGCGGACTCGGCGGTTGGCCACTACCAACCTTGGCTGACAACCACGCATTGCACGCGGTCCGTACCAAGCCGTCTTCTAACGTCGGGCTTTAGAAGACACTTAAAAGTAGACGCTTTGAGTCCACTTTTAGGTGCATTCCACTGACTGGAATAAAGTGCAAAAGGCTGGTGCGCGCACCAGCCTACGTAAGCAGCCATTCGCGGGTCTGGCAAGCCAAACCCGCGAATAACGTCATTACTTAAGCTCGGCCTTAGCGCCCGCTTCTTCCAGCTTTTTCTTAGCTGCTTCGGCTTCTTCTTTGTTCGCGCCTTCTTTGACGGCCTTAGGTGCGCCATCAACCACGTCTTTCGCTTCTTTCAAGCCCAAGCCCGTGAGTTCACGGACGGCCTTGATAACAGAAACCTTGTTCGCGCCGGCTTCCAACAAGATGACATCAAAGTCAGTCTTCTCTTCAACAACAGCAGCGCCGCCAGCAGCGCCGCCAGCAGGTGCAGCCATCGCTGCAGCGCTCACGCCAAATTTCTCTTCGATGGCTTTCACCAAATCGTTGAGATCCATAACCGTCATGCTATCCAATTCGGTCAAAAATGCGTCTTTATCAAATGCCATTTTCAATTTTTCCTAAAACGTTACGACAAGAATGTCACTTCATAAGCCATAGGCTTACGCAGCAGCGGTCTCGCCTTTTTTCTCTGCCAATGCAGCCAGTACGCGAGCGGTACGGCTGACGGGGGATTGCATCAAGCCCAACAACTGTGCCAACAAAACCTCTTTAGAGGGAATGCTTGCCAATTGCTTAACGCCGTCGACATCTAATGACTTACCAGCATAAACACCTGAGCGGAGAACCAACTTGTCGTTGATTTTCGAGAACTCGGCCATCACCTTAGCGGCGGCCACGGCGTCTTCTGAGAAGCCATAGATCAGCGGACCGGTCATTTGGTCGCCAGCAACTTCGAATGCGCTCCCTGCAACAGCACGACGAGCCAACGTGTTTTTCAACACGCTAATCGTCACGCCAGCTGCACGGGCTTTTACACGCAAATCCGTCATTGCCGCCACCGTAATGCCGCGGTATTCCGCCAACACAAGCGTTTGAGCTTTAGCTGCGAGTGCTGTCACGTCTTCAATGACGGCTTGTTTCTCACTGCGGTTTAGACTCAAGGTCAACTCCTTCAAAATGCAAGCGGCGGTTCAACCCACCTCTTGCGCCTCATTGCAGCGATCATCTGTTTCAGGAACCGCCCTTGCGAGCGGCTGTCCATCTGCAGCGGGACCGCCATCTGCGTTGGCAATCAATTAAGCGTTGTTTGACGAATCAAACGCGGCGCCAACGGTCTTGGATGGCCCCCAGGGGTAAATGAATACGCCCCAAGACCCACCACATGAAAAGCACCGAGGTGCCTTTCAATTCTTTATCGCGATTCCTATTAGGCTGCGATGGACTGGGTGTCAACGCGAACGCCAACGCCCAAGGTAGATGACACGGCGACCTTGCGCAGGTACAGACCCTTGCTGGTTGCTGGCTTAGATTTCACCAAAGCGTCGACCAATGCAGCCAAGTTGTTCTTGAGTGCATCTGCTTCGAATGAGCGGCGGCCAATGGTTGAGTGAACAATACCGGCCTTGTCAACGCGGAACTGAACTTGACCGGCTTTGGCGTTTTTAACCGCCGTGGCCACGTCAGCCGTCACGGTGCCGACCTTGGGGTTAGGCATCAAGCCACGTGGGCCCAACACTTGACCCAAGGTACCCACCACGCGCATGGCGTCTGGTGAGGCGATGACAACGTCAAAGTTAATTTTGCCCGCTTTGACTTCAGCAGCCAAATCGTCCATGCCGACAATATCTGCACCGGCGGCCTTGGCTTCTTCCGCCTTGGCTCCCTGAGCGAACACCGCAACACGGGTGGTCTTACCGGTACCGTGTGGCAACACAACGGCCCCACGAACCACTTGGTCAGACTTCTTCGCGTCAACGCCCAACTGGACAGCAACATCGATAGACTCGTCAAACTTAGCGGTTGCGAACTCTTTCACCAACGCCAAGGCATCAACGATGGGGTACAGCTTGTTGCTGTCCACTTTGCCTTCTTGGGCTTTTTGTTTTTTAGTCAACTTAGCCATGTTATGCGCCTTCCACAGTAACGCCCATAGAGCGTGCGGTGCCTGCAATGATTGAAACGGCGGCGTCAAGGCTCGCAGCGTTCAAATCCTTCATTTTGGTGTTGGCGATTTCTTCCAACTGAGCACGTGTGATCTTGCCGACCTTGGTCTTGTTGGGAACCGATGAGCCTTTGGTCAACTTCAACGCCTTCATGATCAATACGGCCGCAGGCGGCGTCTTGATGACAAATGTGAAACTCTTATCTGCAAACGCAGTAATCACGACTGGCAATGGCAACCCGGGTTCAACACCTTGAGTCTGGGCGTTAAACGCCTTACAGAACTCCATGATGTTCAAACCGCGTTGACCCAATGCGGGGCCGATTGGTGGGCTTGGGTTAGCCTTACCAGCTGGCACTTGCAGCTTAATAAAGCCGACGATTTTCTTCGCCATACTTTCACTCCTTCGAGTTCAAACGATGGTGTCTAGCACCATCTCCTCGTCAACTAAGACCCTGATTTTTCATTTGACGCGGGTCAGAAACGTCAAAACCGCGCACGCCTATCGGCTTGCGCGGCAAAAACTAATTAGCCTTTTTCGACCTGGCTAAATTCCAATTCGACGGGTGTTGATCGACCAAAAATGGTGACCGCAACACGCATCTTGCTTTTCTCGTAGTTCACTTCTTCAACGGTGCCGTTGAAATCAGCAAATGGACCTTCCTTGACACGCACGTACTCACCGGTCACAAACTCGACCTTATGGCGCGGCTTGTCTGTCCCCTCTTGCATCTGGCCCATGATTTTCTGGACATCCGCTTCAGAAATCGGTGCAGGCCGGTTTTTGGCGCCACCCACAAAGCCAGTGACTTTGTTGGTGTTTTTGACCAAGTGCCACGTCTCGTCGTCCATGGTCATTTCGACCAGCACGTAGCCGGGGAAAAACTTGCGCTCTGTGGTACGACGTTGGCCGTTTTTCAGCTCAACCACCTCTTCAGTGGGCACCAAGGTGCGGCCAAATTTGGCTTCCATGCCCGCGTTACCGACACGCTCCATGATGTTGCGCTCTACGGCCTTTTCCATACCAGAATAGGCGTGCACAACATACCAACGCATGCCATCAGCAGGCGTTAAAGACTGAACGGTTTCGGATGCTTCTGTCATTAATTTCTCCAACCCAAAATCAAGTCGTACAAGAACCACTCTAGGGTTTTATCCGTCAACCACAAAAACAAGGCCATCACGAATACGAAGGCAAAGACGTACAGCGTCATTTGCATGGACTCGCGGCGTGTCGGCCACACCACCTTTTCCACTTCACGCTTCGCATCACGTACAAAGGCCAAGAAGTTGCGCCCGGTGTACGAAGACAAAAACACAACGACTCCCAACACCACGCCAGCGAGCAAACTGCTCCACTGCACCGTAGAACCCCGGGCCGACAGCATGAAGTACGCGACGAAGCCAGCCAATGCCAAGCCGACAGCCGCCACTAGCTTGGCGGTGTTAGCGGCAGCGCCTACCGTTTCGATGTCAGATGTAGCCATAAATAAACGATCTCAATACCAATTTCTGATCGCCCGCCATAAGACGGGCAAGCCCACCAGAGGTCTTTCGACTTCGGCGGGCTTTAAAAACCACTCTCTTTGGGTCCCAACACATCGTGTCTAAACGATATGCCAAACCTCAAAAATCGTGGCAGGGGCAGAGGGAATCGAACCCCCAACCTTCGGTTTTGGAGACCGACGCTCTGCCAATTGAGCTATGCCCCTACGTAACAATAAACAGTGATTAAGCCGTGATCTTAGCGACCACACCCGCACCCACTGTACGACCACCTTCGCGAATAGCGAAGCGCAAGCCTTCTTCCATCGCGATTGGCGCAATCAAGGTCACCTCGATAGACACGTTGTCACCAGGCATCACCATCTCTTTGCCTTCTGGCAATTTGATAGAACCGGTCACGTCCGTCGTACGGAAGTAAAACTGGGGACGGTAGTTGCTGAAGAATGGCGTGTGACGCCCGCCCTCGTCCTTTGACAACACATAGATCTCGCCTGAGAACTGCGTGTGTGGCTTGATAGAGCCGGGCTTGCACAACACTTGGCCGCGCTCAACGTCTTCACGCTTGGTGCCGCGCAACAAAATACCCACGTTGTCACCGGCTTGACCTTGGTCCAACAACTTGCGGAACATCTCAACGCCCGTGCAAGTCGTCTTCAGTGTGTCGTGGATACCCACAATTTCAATCTCTTCGCCAACCTTCACGATGCCGCGCTCGATACGACCCGTTACCACCGTGCCGCGACCAGAGATGGAGAACACGTCTTCCACTGGCATCAGGAACGCGCCGTCAACCGCACGCTCAGGCGTAGGAATGTAAGTGTCCAACGCGTCGGCCAACTTCATGATCGCCTCTTCGCCCAAAGGACCCTTGTCGCCTTCAACAGCCAGCTTGGCTGAGCCTTGGATGATGGGGGTGTCGTCACCTGGGAAGTCGTACTTAGACAACAACTCACGCACTTCCATCTCAACCAGCTCCAACAACTCAGCGTCATCAACCATGTCGCACTTGTTCAGGAACACGATGATGTAAGGCACACCCACCTGGCGGGCCAACAAAATGTGCTCGCGAGTCTGGGGCATAGGGCCGTCTGCAGCAGAACACACCAAAATAGCGCCGTCCATCTGCGCCGCACCCGTGATCATGTTCTTCACATAGTCAGCGTGGCCAGGGCAGTCAACGTGTGCGTAGTGACGGTTAGCCGTCTCGTACTCAACGTGCGCTGTGTTAATCGTGATACCGCGGGCCTTCTCTTCAGGCGCGCCGTCAATTTGGTCGTACGCACGGGCTTCGCCGCCGAACTTTTGCGCCAACACGGTTGTGATCGCCGCTGTTAACGTCGTCTTGCCGTGGTCAACGTGACCAATTGTGCCCACGTTGACGTGGGGCTTTGTACGTTCGAATTTGCTTTTTGCCATTTTTAAAACTCCAATTAAAGAACATGCCCGTGTCTGGTTTTACGTCTGCACATCATTGCTTGATCACCGCGCACGGGTACACGGTGGCATGACATCGCAGACAAGAAAATAACGCTGTGGCTTTACTTGGCGCGCGAAGCCATGATGGCTTCTGACACGTTACGTGGGGCTTCAGAGTAGTGCTTAAATTCCATGGTGTAGGTCGCCCGACCTTGCGACATTGAGCGCAGGGTCGTTGAGTAACCAAACATTTCGGACAACGGCACTTCAGCGCGAATCGCTTTGCCACCGCCAACCATGTCTTCCATGCCCTGGACCATACCGCGACGCGATGACAAGTCACCCATCACGTTACCGGCGTAGTCTTCGGGTGTCTCAACCTCAACGGCCATCATGGGTTCCAAAATAACGGGGCTTGCTTTGCGGCAACCCTCTTTGAAGCCCATGATCGCCGCCATCTTAAAGGCCATTTCACTTGAGTCCACGTCGTGGTAAGAGCCAAAAGTCAGTGTGACTTTGACGTCCACAACGGGGTAACCCGCCAACACGCCGGCTGTTAGGGCCTCGATCACACCTTTTTCAACGGCAGGGATGTACTCACGCGGGACCACGCCACCCTTGATGGAGTCGACGAATTCAAAGCCCTTACCCATTTCATTGGGCTCGACCTTGAACACCACGTGGCCATACTGGCCTTTACCGCCGGATTGACGGACAAATTTGCCGTCCACATCTTCTACAACTTTGCGAATGGTTTCGCGGTACGCCACCTGCGGCTTACCCACGTTGGCCTCTACGCCAAACTCGCGTCGCATGCGGTCGACCAAAATCTCCAAGTGCAGCTCGCCCATACCCGCAATGATGGTCTGGCCTGACTCTTCGTCGGTACGCACGCGGAATGACGGATCTTCCGCAGCCAAACGGCTGAGGGCGATGCCCATTTTTTCTTGGTCAACCTTGGTCTTTGGCTCAACAGCCTGTGCAATCACAGGCTCTGGGAACACCATGCGCTCCAAGGTCACGATCGCATCTTGGTCACACAAGGTGTCACCCGTCGTAACGTCTTTTAGACCCACGCAGGCAGCAATGTCACCCGCGCGAATTTCTTCGACCTCTTCGCGGTTGTTAGCGTGCATCTGAACGATACGACCAATGCGCTCTTTCTTGCCCTTGACGGGGTTGAAAACCGAATCGCCTTTTTTCAAAACGCCCGAGTACACGCGAACAAACGTCAACTGGCCAACATAGGGGTCGGTCATCAATTTGAATGCCAAGCCGGAGAACTTTTCGTCGTCACGCGCCGCACGGGTGACGTCGTTGTCATCTTCGTCAAGGCCCGGTACAGGAGGCACCTCTTCAGGGGAAGGCATCAAGTCGATCACCGCATCCAACATCCGCTGCACGCCCTTGTTTTTAAACGCGGTACCGCACAACATCGGCTGGATTTCTGTTGCCAACGTGCGAATGCGCAATCCTTCCGTGATATCCGTCTCGGACAAGTCACCTTCGTCGAGGTACTTGTTCATCAACTCTTCATTGGCTTCGGCAGCGGCTTCAACCATGTTTTCACGCCATTTTTTGGCTTCAGCCATCAACTCTTCCGGGATGTCAACGTAGTTGAACTTCATACCGTGGGACTCTTCCTCCCAAATGATGGCCTTCATCTTACCCAGGTCAACCACGCCCTTAAAGTTCTCTTCCGCACCGATTGGGATCACAATTGGCACCGGATTGGCCTTCAGGCGCAAACGCATCTGATCGTAGACCTTGAAGAAGTTGGCACCCGTACGGTCCATTTTGTTAACAAAAGCCAAACGGGGCACTTTGTACTTGTTGGCTTGGCGCCAGACCGTTTCGGACTGGGGCTGCACGCCGCCCACCGCACAGTAAACCATGCAGGCACCATCTAGCACGCGCATGGAGCGCTCGACTTCAATGGTGAAGTCAACGTGTCCGGGGGTGTCGATGATGTTGATGCGGTGCTCTGGGCGGGACATGTCCATGCCCTTCCAGAAACACGTGGTTGCAGCTGACGTAATGGTGATGCCGCGCTCTTGCTCTTGCTCCATCCAGTCCATGGTGGCCGCACCGTCGTGCACTTCACCAATTTTGTGGTTCACGCCGGTATAGAAAAGAATACGCTCGGTCGTCGTGGTCTTACCCGCGTCAATGTGAGCAGAAATACCGATGTTGCGGTAGCGATTGAGTGGCGTAGTACGTGCCATGAGAGAGAACTCCAAATAACAACCAAGCCCGCACTGGGCGGGCCTGATTCGCTAAGACAAAATGTGAGGGATCAGGTTAGAAGCGGAAGTGGCTGAACGCCTTGTTGGCCTCTGCCATGCGGTGCACTTCGTCGCGCTTTTTCATGGCGCCGCCGCGACCTTCCGTCGCTTCTAGCAACTCGTTTGCCAAGCGGAAAGCCATTGACTTCTCACTGCGCTTCTTGGCAGCTTCTTTGACCCAGCGCATGGCAAGTGCCATACGACGAACGGGACGAACTTCGACAGGCACCTGGTAGTTTGCACCACCCACGCGGCGAGACTTTACCTCGACCACTGGCTTGACGTTGTTCATGGCGGTGTTGAAGAGTTCCAGCGCATCTGCGCCGTTTGCTTTCTTCTCCATCTGCGCCAAGGCACCGTAGACGATGCGCTCGGCAACCGCTTTCTTGCCACCTTGCATGATGACGTTCATAAATTTGGCCAGATCCACATTTCCGTACTTGGGATCGGGCAGGATTTCACGTTTAGGGACTTCGCGACGACGTGGCATTTTTAAACCTCTTAATTGCTTCAGTTGGTTGGTAGCTAGCTACACAACCGCGAGAGTTATTACCAACTCTCACTTACTCGACCCGCTTGCAACATGCAAGTTTTGGGTCACTACGCTGTCACTGCGCGTCACGCAGAGCAGCACCTGTTAACTTCTCTAAAACTTAAATTACTTCGCTTTTGGCTTCTTCGCGCCGTACTTGGAGCGAGACTGCTTACGGTCTTTAACACCTTGCAAGTCAAGTGAGCCGCGCACGATGTGGTAACGCACACCTGGCAAGTCTTTTACACGACCACCACGCACGAGAACCACACTGTGCTCTTGCAGGTTATGGCCTTCACCGCCGATGTATGAAATCACTTCAAAACCGTTGGTCAAGCGCACCTTGGCGACTTTACGTAATGCAGAGTTAGGCTTCTTAGGCGTTGTGGTGTACACACGTGTGCAGACACCACGGCGCTGTGGGCAATTTTCCATCGCCGGGCTCTTGGACTTGATCTTTTCGACCGTCCGCCCGTGGCGAATAAGTTGATTAATGGTTGGCATGAAACGTCCCTAAACGTCAAAATTTCAAAAACAAATACGCAAAAGAACAAATTGCTAGCGAAATTCGCACGTGAAAAAGCAATTTGCGCAGACGCGCACCCCTTCGGTTTTTTCCGAAAAGCCTTCGATCATAGCACTTTTGGAAAAAGTTTCAGCAAAGGATCGCGGATTTTTGGGCTCGCCGCGGGAGCGCCGTTGTATTTTTGGCGGAATTCCATGGGTCCGAGGTGTCGCCGGTTACCCGCAGACCCGGTCGCCTCACTCCGTTGAAAGCAGCAAGGTATCCCACATCCGGCTCAGAAAACCGCCCTCATCGACGGCATCCAGCACCACCAGTGGCTCCGACGCCACCAACGTCCCATCTGGCAAGGTGACCTTGACCTGGCCGACGGTAAGGCCCGCGGCCAAAGGCGCGATCAACTGGGCTGATGGCGTAACCGCCACCTCCAGCTGGTCAGCCTCTCCATGGGGTACCGACACCGCTAGCCCGCCCACGACACCCAAGCGGGCCTGTTTGGTTTGGCCTTTCCAGACACGCTGGGTCGTCAAGGCCTGCGTCGGGGCCGCAACGGTGACCAGGGCAAAGTTGCTATACCCCCAATTCAGCAGCTTTTGGCTCTCGGTGGCCCGGCTGCTCTTACTAGACGAGCCCAGCACCACGGACAACAGCCGACGCATGCGCTTGGCCTCCAGCCCCGCACCCATAGAAGGCACCGGACGTATCGCGGTTGCCACTAAGCAATAGCCCGCCGCGGCAGTATGGCCCGTTTTCAAACCGTCCACCGTCGGGTCACGGAACAACAGCAGGTTGCGATTTTTGTCGTTGGCTTTTGGGGTGCCGGGGTAGCGGTAACGTTGGGTTTTATAAATCGGGGTGTACGCCGGGAAGTCCTGCATCAAGCGCGTGGCCAGAATGGCCAGGTCATGGGCAGAGGTCGTATGGCCGTCGGCCGTTAAGCCTTCGGGGTTGCGGTAGCTCGTTTGTGTCATGCCCAGTGCCTTTGCCTGCGCATTCATGCGCGCAACAAACGCCTCAACAGTCCCTGCAACGCCCTCGGCAAGGGCAACCGTCGCATCGTTACCTGATTGGACAATCATGCCGTGCAACAAGTCGGTGACAGGTATCTCCATCTTGGGCTCGATAAACATCCGCGACCCCTCCATACGCCACGCACGCTCACTCACGGTGAACGTTTGATCCAGCTGAATTTGTTTTTGCTTCAAGGCATCAAAGACCACGTAGGCGGTCATTAGCTTGGTCAGCGAAGCGGGCTCCACAGGCTTCTGACTATTGCTCTCGGCCAAGACTTGGCCCGTGGTCACATCGACCAAGAGGTAGGCCTTAGCGTCCAAATTTGGTGGGGGTAGCATCGCGGCGCTCACGCTCGACACCCCAGACCCCAGCGCGGCGCACACAACCACCGCACCCACCAATCGACCCATCAATAACTCACGAAACATAACAACCTAACTTTTGAAATAACGCCAAAACCTACCCAACGTGCGCCGCCCGCGGGGCCTCTAGGTGCCTAGCTACCAACGCTTTGAGCAAAGGCAACTGGCCATGAAAAAAATGCGCGACAGCCGGCACCACCGTCACGGGTAAGGACTGAGGTCTCGCCCAGTTCATCACATCGCTAAGGGGCACGGTATCGTCAGACTCGCCATGCACCACCAAGGTTCGTTCACGCCAGCGCTCGGGCACTGCCTCGACCGGAAACCGCGTCGTAGCGGTACCGACTAAAACGGCATGTTGAACGTCCCTGCCCTGCGCCGAGAGAGCCGCTAAAGCGCCGCACGATACAAAGGCGCCGAAGGAAAAACCCGCTACGCAAAGCGGGCCTGTGGGCGCAAAGGCTTGCATCACCGCCTGCCAGTCGGCCAACTCACCACGGCCTTCGTCGTAGGTGCCTGCACTGCCCTGCACGCCGCGAAAATTAAACCGTATGGCGGTCCAGCCCTTCTGGACCGCGGCTCTGGCGACGGTTTGCACAACCTTGTTGTCTAGGGTCCCGCCAAAGAGGGGGTGGGGATGCGCAATGAGGGCGACGCCTTGCGCGCCGCCACTGGGCACGTCGCGTGCGACCTCTATCGCGCCCGCGGGCCCTTCAATCACCAAACGCTCAGTCCCAACGTTCATGCGTTAGCGCCCCACGTCGTCGGGTAGGCGCAAACGGTCCACCACAACCCCCTGAACCAAATGCGACGCCACGATCTCCGCCACATCAGACTCATCGACGAAGCTGTACCAAACGGCCTCGGGATAGACCACCGCAACCGGACCGCCCGCGCAACGGTCTAAACAGCCTGCTTTGTTGACGCGCACCTGGCCTTTGCCGTTGATGCCAGCGGCCCGCACTTGGCTCTTGCAGAAGTCGAAGGCCTTTTCAGCGAACCCATCAGCGCACGCCGCTTCGCCATTCGCGCGCTTGTTGATACAAAAGAAGATGTGTCGCTGGTAATAGCCGCTGTCAGTAGCCGCTGTGTTTTCGTTGGCATTTACGGTGGCGCCATGTCCGCTTACACCATTGGATCCCGCGTTGGCTCCTCGCTCTTTCTGATCAGTCATTGCTTCATTAAACCTTTACAACTCATTTTTACACCCGTGCGCACTAGGCCCGGTTCTTACGCAATTGGTCAAATGCATAGAACAACACCAGTATCGGCCACAGCCACCCAAACCACTTCGAGACACCATGAAAGCGGATGAAGCGACCCTGCTCCCAAATCAAAAGTGACTGGTCCAAGTAGGCCGGCGGGCCGCTAACATTCAAGAGGTATAGCGAGCCGAGTAGCGCCACAATTAGACCAGCGACCAACCACCCCCGGGGAAGTGTACTCACAATAAACATGACCAAGGTGGTCAGCAGCAGGGCCTGGCTGACCCCGGGCCGCCACCACGCAGCCGCGCGCTCAGGCCCGAAGGTCAAAACACCCGATACGAATCCCATCATAATGGCCACCAACAACACCGCAACGGCGGCTATCCATCGGCCTTTTTGCGTACGGGCGGCCGTCATTGCCAGCAAGCAGGGTGCCGCCACCGCGAGCGTCATCGCCAAGATTTCGCCGTATAGGCTGAGTGGCGGAGGGCTGGCAAGCACCCAATTGGTGAGGCCGCTCAGATACACCTCACCACCAATGGTGACACCATCGAACCCGGGGAACCAAGCGCCCAAGCGCTCCCGAAACTGCCCGAGACCAAACGGGACTGAAGCCGGATACAGCACGGCGGCTGGCCACAGCGCCAGCAGCACCAAAGCTGATTTCGCGCCACTCACCACTTGGTATTGGCGCCACCGATCGACTTTTTCAAGCCAATGAACCCGGAATAACAACAGCGCGAGCGCGGCGCCTATCAGCCCACCGGTCGAGTTGAGTAGCCAATCCACATTGGACGGGACTCGGCGAGGCAACCAGCTTTGCGCCCACTCCAGTGACAGCGACAACCCGCTGCAAACAACAGCAGCCAAGGAGACCGCTGGTAGGCCCCCAATGCGCTTCATGAGTACCCACGCCACCAAGAACCCTAGTGGGACGTAGCCAAGCCAATTAGCGATGACATCGAACCAAGTCCAGTACCTGGGAATAGGGGCTGACAGAATGTCTGCCAGCGTCAGTCCAGACCCGCTCCAACCGGCAAACGGGTACAGGCTGGCGTAGGCGATCATCAGCGCAAACGCCCATGCCAGTGGCGTTGCAATGGAGCGACTAGCCATGCTTCAACACCTGTCCTCGATCCGCTGACGTAGTGCCCGACGCATGCAGGCCCCTAAAAGGGCTTAACGACGACCAAAATAACCGCAACCAATAGCAGCACGACAGGGGCCTCGTTAAACCAGCGGAACCACACATGGCTTCGGGTCATGGTGCCTGCCTCAAACTTTTTCAGCAGGTTGTAGCAGGCATGGTGGTAGCCAATCACCAAGAAAACGACCAGCCACTTGGCATGCATCCACCCGTTGCCTGGGCCAAAGCCGATGCGGTAAACACTCCATAAAATCACGCCGAACACGACCGCGGGGATCGCCAGCAAGGTGGTAAAACGCAGTAGCTTCCGAGACATGAGTAGCAAGCGCGCACGCTCTGCGGCACTGTCAGCCGGCACCATCGCCAAATTCACAAAAATCCGCGGTAGATAAAACAATCCAGCAAACCAGCTGGCTATAAAAACAATGTGTAGCGATTTAATCCAAAGCATAAATAATAGGGGTGTCAGGTTGGTGAACCCGCCGACCGCGTAGGCGAGTGAGAATGCAGGAAAACAGCTCCCATTCTAGAGAAGACCACAGCACGCTAATAATTTTGTCAAAATAGTCCTATGACCATCGATTTATCATTTTTGAGCTCCTTTCCCACCAACCGTCCCCGCCGCCTGCGTCGCGACGACTTCACCCGCCGCATGGTGCGTGAGCACCACCTGCGAGCGGACGACCTGATCTACCCGGTGTTCGTGTTGGACGGCACGGGGCGACGTGAGTCCGTTGCCTCTATGCCCGGCGTCGAACGTGTGAGCCTGGATGGCCTGCGCATCGTTGCGCAAGACTGTGTTGACTTGGGCATCCCCGTCATGGCCTTGTTCCCCGTTATCGAAAGTGACTTAAAAACACCCGATGGGCGTGAGGCCTTCAACCCCGACGGCCTCATACCGCGCGTGGTCAAAGCGCTCAAGGCGGAGTTCCCTGATCTCGGCATCATGACCGACGTGGCGCTAGACCCCTATACCAGTCATGGCCAAGACGGCTTGTTAGACGACCACAACTACATACGCAATGAAGCCACCGTGGAGGTATTGGTCAAACAGGCGCTCGCACAGGCACACGCTGGGGTTGATATCGTGGCGCCAAGCGACATGATGGATGGACGCATTGGCTCTATTCGCTCCGCACTAGAAGCCGAGGGCCTGATTCACACACGCATCATGGCGTATAGCGCCAAGTACGCATCGGCCTTTTACGGGCCTTTCCGAGACGCTGTCGGCTCCGCTGCCAACTTAGGCAAGGCAAACAAAAAGGTCTATCAGATGGACCCCGGAAACACCGACGAAGCCTTGCGCGAGGTCGCCCTAGACCTCGCTGAAGGTGCGGACATGGTCATGGTGAAGCCGGGCATGCCTTACCTAGACGTCGTGCGCCGTGTGAAAGACCAGTTTGCCGTCCCCACGTTTGCCTATCAAGTCAGCGGCGAGTACGCGATGCTGAAGGCGGCGGCCCAAAACGGCTGGCTTGCACACGACGCCGTCATGCTTGAAAGCCTGCTGGCATTTAAGCGCGCAGGCGCTGACGGCATACTGACCTACTTTGCACTCGATGCTGCTCGACTGTTGCGCGCCGGCGCCTGAAGACGCAGACAACACCGCACAGAAACCGATCATTCCCAAGGACACCGCTATGACCGCGAACCCCTCTTCTTCTTCCCAGCGGCCCGTCATGTTGATTACCGGCGGGAGTCGCGGCATCGGCGCGGCAACGGCTGTTTTGGCAGGACGCGCCGGTTATGCGGTTGCTATCAACTACCGAGACAACGTCCAAGCCGCGGAGGCGACTGCTAGCGCAGTCGAAGCCGCGGGTGGCGAGGCTTGGTGCATTCAGGCCGACGTTGCCAGTGAAGACAGCATCATGGCCATGTTTGCTGCGCTGGACGCACGCTTTGGTCGCTTGGATGTGTTGGTCAACAACGCAGGCATTGTTGATAAAAAGGCCCGCGTGCAAGACATGAGTGGCGAGCGCTTGCAGCGCATGTTTATGGTCAACACCGTCAGCGCCTTTATTTGCGCCCGCGAGGCGGTCAAACGCATGAGCACCGAATTGGGTAAAGAGGGCGGAGCGATCGTGAACGTCTCCAGCGCGGCGTCGCGTCTGGGCAGTGCCAACCAGTATGTTGATTACGCCGCCTCCAAAGGGGCTATCGATGTGTTGACCCTCGGCTTGGCGCAGGAAGTTGCCGGCGCGGGCATTCGCGTGAATGCGGTCCGTCCAGGCCTCATAGACACCGACATCCACGCATCTGGCGGGATCCCCAACCGCGTCAACGACTTGGGACCATCCGTGCCCATGGGACGGGGCGGTAGCCCAGAAGAGGTGGCAGAGGCAATCATGTGGCTGGCATCCGACAAAGCCAGCTATACGACCATGTCTTTGGTCGATGTCTCTGGCGGACGCTAATCGCAGGTAGTCCGCGCAGGGCAGGCGTCCATTTGTCGTTGACAATGCGGACATGGACTTTAAACCGCTCGTGACCCTGATCGCTATCGTGAACCCGCTAGCGATCGTGCCTTTTTTTATGCACTACACGCAGGGATTTAGCCGCACGCAGTCTCGCGAGACGATTCGCGTCGCCTCCTTTAGCGTGCTGTGCGTCATCTCTATTTGCGCCGTATTTGGTTTGGCCGTACTGGGTTTTTTCGGTATCTCTCTGGCGAGCTTTCAGGTGGGCGGCGGTCTACTCATGCTTACCTCAGCGTTGTCCATGATCAATGCGCGCACCGCAGAGGCCGCGGCACACGACGACGACGTACAGGCGATAGACGACACGACTAAGCCCGCGGACCCCAGCCGCCATTCGGTCGCAGTGGTACCACTCACCATCCCCTTGTTAACTGGCCCCGCGACCATGTCGACGGTGGTGATTTATGCCGAGCAGGCCGAGTCGTTTTGGCAGCACGCCGCCCTGATCGGCTACGGAATCATCATTGCGGGACTCACATTTGCCTGCTTCTCCGCAGCATCAGGTATTTCGCGCATTTTGGGTCAAACTGGCATCAATGTCATGACCCGGCTAATGGGCTTGATCTTGGCCGCCCTGTCGGTAGAAGTCATTGCCAAAGGCTTGGTACAACTCTTCCCCGCTCTCGCTGGGTAAACAACACGGCCCAGACCAGAGACCAGAGACCGAACACTGATGGCAAAAGACAAAAACATCTACGTCTGCAATGCATGCGGCGGTACCAGCAGCAAATGGCTGGGCAAGTGTCCCGATTGCGGCGCGTGGAACAGCTTGCAAGAGTCGGTCGCTACCGATACGGGTGCGCCGAATAAAAACCGATTTCAAGGGTTGGCGACACCACAGCCCGTTGCCAGCCTCTCGTCTATCGAAGCCAGCGATTTTGCCCGGCTGACGACAACCATTGACGAACTGGACAGGGTCTTGGGCGGGGGATTGGTTGATGGCGGCGTGGTCTTGATCGGCGGCGACCCTGGCATTGGCAAATCCACGCTGCTGTTGCAAGCTTTACACACCCTGAGCCTGCAAAACAAGACGCTTTACGTGAGCGGCGAAGAGTCAGGTGCCCAAATTGCGATGCGTGCCAGGCGCCTGGGTTTGGATCAGACCCAAGTTCGCGTCTTGGCTGAGATTTCGCTGGAGCGCATCATTGCCACCGTGCAGGCCGAACAGCCACGCGTGTGCGTGATTGACTCGATTCAGACTATTTACTCGGAAGCTCTGACATCAGCGCCGGGCTCCGTTGCCCAAGTGCGGGAATGTGCGGCCCACCTCACCCGACTCGCCAAGTCAACCGGCGTCACGGTGATCTTGGTCGGCCACGTGACCAAAGAGGGAACGCTCGCTGGCCCACGGGTGCTGGAACACATGGTCGACACGGTTTTGTATTTCGAAGGCGACACGCACTCCAGCTTCCGTTTGGTACGCGCCATTAAGAACCGCTTCGGAGCAGTCAACGAAATCGGTGTTTTTGCAATGACTGAACGCGGCTTGAAAGGCGTAGCCAACCCAAGCGCAATCTTTTTAAACCAACATCCCCAGCCCGTTCCGGGGTCCTGCGTACTCATAACGCTGGAGGGCACGCGCCCAATGCTGGTGGAAATTCAAGCGCTTGTGGATGCGGGCGGCCCCAGCCCCCGTCGACTAAGCGTGGGCCTAGAACGTGACCGACTAGCCATGCTCTTGGCGGTGTCACACCGCCACGCGGGAGTCTCTTGTGGCGATCAAGATGTGTTTGTTAACGCGGTCGGGGGCGTCCGCATTACCGAACCCGCGGCGGACTTGGCAGTGTTGCTCGCGATTCAAAGCAGCTTGCGCGCCAAACCCTTACCGAAAGGGTTCGTCGCTTTCGGCGAGGTGGGTCTAGCCGGCGAGATACGCCCGGCCCCCCGGGGTCAAGAACGCCTGAAAGAAGCCGCCAAGCTAGGGTTTGAGCTGGCGATCGTACCCAAAGCCAACGCTCCTAAAAAGTCGGACCCGCAGTTCAAAGGGCTCACGATTCACGCGGTTGACCGCGTAGAAGAAGCACTCAGTTGGGTGCGCACCCTCTGACCCGCTGGACAACCCCGCCGACTTATACTGACGCCATGAGCCCGCAACGCCCCATCACGCCACAACACGTCGCCTTCATCATGGATGGCAACGGGCGCTGGGCAAAGCAGCGGTTGCTGCCGCGCGCTGCTGGGCATGCCAAAGGGGCTTCTCAGGTCAGAAAAGTCATAGAAAACTGTGTCGCGCGTGGCATCAGTCATGTCACGCTCTACGCGTTCAGCACAGAAAACTGGGCCCGTCCAAGCGATGAGGTGAGCGCGCTGATGGGGCTTTTTTTGAAATACCTCCGCGGCGAGGTAGCGGACATGCGAGAGAACGGTATTCGCTTGCGCGTGTTAGGCGATATCAGCGCTTTTTCAACCGAAATTCAGGCGGCAGTCAGAGATGCAGAAGAGAGCACCGCACATAACAGCCGTTTAAGTTTGCACGTCGCCGCCAACTACGGGGGGCGCAACGAGTTACTCGGCGCCATGAAGGCGTGGATGAAGGCCAACCCCGGGGCGCCGCCGGAGGCGTTGGATGCAGCGGGTATTGAGGCGTATCTCTATACCAAGGACCTGCCAGCCCCCGACCTTTTAATCCGTACCGGCGGAGAGTGCCGGCTAAGCAACTTCCTGTTGTGGCAAACCGCTTACACAGAGCTCTACTTCACCGACGCCTTATGGCCTGATTTTGACGCCGCCGCGTTGGACAAGGCGCTGATATGGTTCAAGGGACGGGAAAGGCGTTTCGGCAAAACCTCTGAGCAAGTCCAACTCTAAACTTTTCAAGGTAAATATGCCAGAAAGCACGGGTCTTCACCTTAAAATTCCCTGTTAATGTGTAACGCCCGTGCTGGCAAGACGCCAACTGGGACCTTGACCCTCAATCAATGACTAAAGGAATGTCATGACAGCAATGCCCCCCTCAATGGCAGACCGCGACGGTAAAATTTGGATGGATGGCCAAATGGTGGAATGGCGCGACGCGAAAATCCACGTGTTGACCCACACCTTGCACTACGGTTGCGGTGCGTTTGAAGGGATTCGCGCATACAAGACCGAACAGGGCCCCGCCATCTTCCGTCTGCAAGAGCACACGGACCGGTTATTTAACAGCGCCAAAATCTTGCGCATGACCATCCCGTTCTCCAAAGAAGTGGTGAGTCAGGCGAAAATCGATGTTGTCCGCGAAAACAAGCTAGAGAGCGGCTACATTCGCCCGCTGACATGGATCGGGTCTCAAAGACTGGGCGTATCACCACGAGGCAACCAAATTCACCTTATGGTCGCCGCCTGGGAATGGGGTGCCTATTTGGGCGATGAAGGTATGAAGCGCGGCATCCGTGTGAAGACCAGCAGCTACACCCGCCACCACGTCAACATCACAATGACGCAGGCAAAGGCCGTCAGCAACTACACCAACAGCATTCTTGCCAACATGGAGGCATTGGATGATGGCTACGATGAAGCCTTGTTATTAGACGCCAGTGGGTTCGTGAGCGAAGGTGCTGGCGAAAACATATTTGTCGTCAAGGACGGTGTCATCTACACGCCCGACTTATCCGCCGGTGCGCTCAACGGCATTACCCGCAACACGGTGTTCCATATCGCCGAGGACTTGGGGTTAGAGATTGTCCAGAAGCGCATTACCCGCGACGAAATCTATATTGCGGACGAGGCGTTCTTTACGGGAACTGCGGCGGAGGTCACCCCCATACGGGAGCTAGACCGCTTGCCTATTGGTGAGGGCAGTCGCGGCCCCATCACAGAGAAAGTGCAAGCAGCGTTCTTTGATATCGTTGGTGGACGCAACCCCAAATATGCGCACTGGCTAACCGCCGTCTAAGTAAACGCCTCCTTCCTCTGACCGAGAAATACGTCCTACACCATGCCTAAAACCGTCGTTGAACTACAAGCCACTGACCTCAATCAACATGGCGGTGTGTTTTGTCCCAGCGCAGCGGCAGACATGGCGCTGTGGAACAGCCATCCGAAAGTGTATTTGGACGTCAGCAAAACGGGCAAGGCTGCCTGTCCGTATTGCGGGACGGTGTACGCGTTAGCGGACGGTGTTGAGGTGACAGGCGGTCACTGATGTGCCCTCCACGTGAATTGGGCTAGGGCTAGATGGTGTCAACTGTAAGGCCAGCCGCGGACGTGGTGACCATCGTGATCGTTACCTTCCAAAGTGCCCATTGCCTGCCCATGCTCGGGCAGCTACTCGCAAACCTACCCCATGTGATAGTGGTGGACAACGCCAGCTCTGATGGAACAGACGCCGCCGTCCAGCAGCATCTCCCACAAGCCCGTTTCGTTGCAAATACGAAAAATCTAGGCTTTGGCGCCGCTAACAACCTAGGGCTGGACCAGGTGACGACGCCCTACGCGCTGCTGTTAAACCCAGACTGCGAAATAGCCATGGAAAGCATCGAGGCCCTCTACAGCGCCCAGCGGCAGTTCCCAGATGCGGGCATGCTCGCACCCCAAATCCTCGACGCCCAAGGTCAGCACGAGGTGAATTACCGTTGGCCAAGCCCGCTTTGGCGTAGCAAGGGGCCCGGCGCAACCGGCCCCTGCTGCGTGGGTTTTTTGTGTGGGGCGGTCATTTGGCTCAACCTCAGCAAAACACGGACGCTGGCGCACTTTGATACCGATTTTTTTCTGTATTACGAAGACGATGACCTCACGTTAAGAGCATTTAGCGCAAAAATCCCTTTATTACTGATACCAGCGGCCACAGCGATTCACCGCTCACGGGGATCTGTCAAAGGGCAAGCGCCTTGGCGAGCAGAGTACGCACGTGGTTTTCACCATGCGCGCTCAAAAATTCAATTTTTCAACAAGCATGGCGCACCCGGGGAGGCCACGCGACTCAAGCGACGCACACTATGGCTCGCATTGTTAACGCTGATACTCAGGGTACTGCTCCCCTCGCCCAAGCACATCGCGCGCAACGCAGGCCGCGTTCGGGCACTGCTATGAACGACTGCCCAAAGCAGAACTGTCTACTTTTGCCCTAGACAGTTGACCGTTGGTCGACAGACCGTTATCATTTACATATTTACGCAGGTTTACGGCTTGGTAATCTATTACGAATATGCATATTAGTATTAAATTGAACAATACTAAGGTTTAAAACATAACATTTGATCTGGATACCCGTTAAGATTAACCTATTCGTATTACCGGAAAATCACATGCACCCAAACACAACACCGCTAGCGACGGCCTATCTCCGGTTTCTTCAGATATCAAAAGCCGTCGATAGCACCAACCAGAAGCCCGCCCTTGACGCAAACGAAAGTGCCCTTCTAGACGCACTTGCGGTTCATTGGTTTGCGGGTAGCCCGCTGACCGTGATGCAGGCGATGGGATTGACGCGTTTGGGCTCTCCCGCGACCGTGCACCGCCGAATTGCACGATTGAGGAAGATTGGCATGGTGACAACCGATGAAGATGCCAACGACACCCGAATTAAGCGATTAGTACTGACGCCGACTGCTGTGACGCACTTTGAAAAGTTGGGTGAGTCATTGAAGTCCGTTACGGGCTCCGCAATGGCCTAAAGGCTTTTATCCCTCGGCACTAACTCCAACGCACCTCAAACCAAGCCCCTTGACCGGTGGGGGGAGGGATACATCGCACGGCTGCGCCATGTTGTTCAGCAATGGTTTTTACCAAGGCTAGGCCGAGGCCCACACCGCCGTCACGCTCGCTGGCACCGGGCAAGCGGAAAAAGGGCTCAAAAATGCGCTCTCGCAAAGCCGGGGGTACACCTGGCCCGTTATCCCCAACCAATAACACCGCCACCCGCCTGTGAGGGTGTACGGCGTTTTGTTCCTCTGAGCACAAAGAGACCTGAACGTCGCATAAAGCGGTGGCACCTGACGATTGGCCGTGCCGCTGAGCGTTTTCCAGCAGGTTTCTGACTAGGCGTTGCAACAACGGTGGGTGACCAGATACCACCACGTTCTCAGCCAAATTGACAGGGATATCTAGCAAGCGGCACTCGTGCCGTACCAAAGCGGTCAGATCCACCGCCTCCCGCTCGCCCAGGGCCTGATCACCGTGGTCCAAACGACTGGCCAATAAAATTTCACCAATCAGGACATCGAGCTCCGCAATGCTTTGTGATATCTCGCGTTGCACCCCAGCCTCCCCCTCGCTAACGGCCTCAGGCAACAGCGCCAAGCTCATCTTGATACGGGCTAAGGGAGAGCGAAGCTCATGTGATGCGTTCGCCAATAACGATTGGCGCGCTTGAATGAGCGCCTCGACCCGCTGTGCCGCTGCATTAAACCGTTTGGCCAAAAAGGCGACCTCGTCGTTGCCTGTGACCGGTAATCGCGTTGACAAATCACCCTCGCCCCACGCCTGCACGCCGGCCTGAAGCCCCTCCAAGCGCCGCGTTAAGCGCCTCGCAACGGGATAGGCCGCAAGGATAACCAGCGCCGTCAACGCGAGTAAAAGCAAGAGCCAGCCTGTTGGCTGTGCGAGCCAGCGGCTCACGGTACGCCCGCCCGGCACGCCATCATGAGACCGGCCAGCACGTGGGCGCGGAAGCTCAATTTGGTAGCGGGTCCCATCGTCGAGCGCCAAGTCGAAGATCGGCCCGCTTCGCGCGGCCTTGTGCTCATGCCTGTCATGCTCGTCGTCCGAGTCTTCATCGCTACGACTCCAGCGATGCAACCGCGCCTCTCCGATTACAACGCCTTGTGCGTCTCTCACCACCAGCTCACGCCCTGGCCTATCGGCGCGCTCTCTATCCAAGTCAACACGCCAGAGTGCGGCCGTGACGCTGGCCACCAATAGAACAACCAAAAAGACAGTGAGCCAAATACGCCAATAAAGCCGTTGATACCATCGTGGCGCGTCCGTCATACACACCTCCATCTTCTGGGCTTCTGGCCAAGCATGGTACGCGGTTGAAACATATCAGTCCTGTTGTTTGGCGAAAACGTAGCCCACCCCACGGACCGTCAAAATGCGTTTAGGGTGTTTCACATCTGACTCAATCGCTTGTCGAATACGTCCGATGTGCACATCAATCGAGCGATCAAATGCATCCAACTCTTTCCCGCGAGATAAGCCCATAATTTGGTCGCGAGAGAGCACCCGTCCTGCCCGTTGCGCCAGCGCGACGAGCAGATCAAATTGGTAGGCGGTCAACTCACAGGCCTCGCCGCTAACATGCACCTGCCGTGCGTCCAAGTCAATACATAAACTGCCATAGCGATGTACCGATGTAGCCGCCTCGTCGACCACAACGCCGACCGCTGGACCGCGACGCAACACCGCTCGTAACCGCGCCAGAAGCTCACGCGGTTCAAACGGCTTGGGCAAGTAATCGTCTGCGCCGAGCTCTAAACCCACGATGCGGTCCATTGGGTCTCCCTTGGCGGTTAACATCACAATCGGCACCTTGGCGTAGGCGGCTTGACTGCTCCGTACCTGCCGACAGATCTCCAAGCCGTCCATATCGGGCAACATCAGATCGAGCAAAACAGCATCGGGTGTCTGAACCGCTAGCCGCTCAAAGGCCGCCGCACCCGATTCCACAACGTCACACAGAAACTCAGATTGCTCAAGGTAGGTCTTCACCATCGCGCCGAGGCGATGGTCATCTTCGATCAGCAAAATACGGTGTGAAAGGGCGGGCATTTTCGAAATCTCGGGGTATCGGCAAAGCGGTCCGAAGAAGCATAATCCCCGCCCTCCTTCGCGTCATGTCTGCAACGTAAAGTTACTCAGTTACCCGGGTGCAGTCGACGCCCTGCGAGGTAAACCAGCCAAATAACCGGCAGGCCAATCAGGGTTGTAAAGATAAAAAATCCAGGGTAATTAATGGTGTCAACGATGCCGCCAGCGTATCCGCCCAAGGTTTTGGGTAACAGCGTCATCAGTGAGCTGAAAATCGCGTACTGCACGGCTGTGAACTGCACATTGGTCAGGCTGGACAAGAACGCCACGAAAGCGGCACTCGCAAAACCCGCAGCCAAGTTATCTGCGCTCACCACGGCATACATCAGCGACAAATCATGGCCGGCCATGGCCAAAGCGACGAAAGCCAAATTGGTCAGAGCCGACAGAATAGCACCCCACATCAAGGTCCGCATCACACCGTAACGTGACGCGACGAGACCACCCAGCACGCTTCCAGCGATGCCAATCAAGACCCCATAGGTTTTTACTGCGGTTGCGATCTCCGGCTTTGTAAAACCCAAATCTTGATAGAACACATTAGAGATGACCCCCAACACAATATCTGAAATACGGTAGAGCCCAATCAAACTCAAGACCAGCCACGCCGTACGCATCCCGTAACGCGAGAAGAAATCGCGCACCGGTGCCAACCATGTTTGTTGTGCCACCGCGCTCGGCGCCACACCCGCACGCACCAGCGTATAGCCCGCGCCAAACGCAACGGCAACTGCACTCAGCAAGCGAATCACCTCCAATAGCAAACCGAGCAACGGCCCTGCCCCAAGCCAGTTCTTGATACCGCTGGTTTGATGGCCGACCAAAATGAAGGCGCTGATAAAAGCCGCCACCGACAGCGCGAATACCAGCAACATGCGCGCGTTCTCACCATTGCTTAGCTGTGCACCATCGACATGCCGTTGCACCGCCGTGGGCTCATCTATACGCAGCGTGGTCAGTACACCAACCAACATCGTCAAGGCCATTGCGGCGTAGGTCATTTGCCAAGCGCCATAGCTATAAGCGCCTTTTGTTGACCCGAGGAAATCCGCCAGAAACAAGGCCCCTGCGCCCGCAACGACCATACCAATGCGATAACCTGCAATATAGGTTGACGCCATCATGGCTTGTAGATCAACCGGTGCGGACTCGATGCGATAGGCGTCGATGACAATATCTTGGGTAGCGGACGAAAATCCCAGCAACACGGCGCCGAGGGCCATCACGGTCAGAGATTGACCCGCGCCGGCGGGGTCTACACTCGCCATTAGCAAGATCGCCGCAACCACTGCGAACTGCGACAACAACAACCATGCGCGGCGGCGCCCAAAGCGCGCGGTCAAATAAGGAAGTGGCAACTGGTCAACCAGCGGCGCCCAAATAAACTTGAACGAGTAACCTAGCGCGGCCCAACTAAAAAAGGTCACGGCCTTGCGTTCGACACCGGCTTCTCCCAACCACAATGAGAGTGAAGAGAAAATCAGAAGAATCGGTATGCCCGCCGAGAAACCAAAAAACAGCATCGTCAGCACCCGCGGGTGCAACAGCGCGCTCAAGCCGCTGGACTGCACGATCGCCTTTGCCGGCGTCTCCAGCAGCTTATCGCTCTCTGCTGTCATACGCGTGCCCTCTTATCTCTGTTAGGTGCCTGCAACATAGGGATTGCTCTGGCGTTCTCGTCCAAAGGTGCTCTCTGGGCCATGGCCAGGAATAAACACGGTGTCGTTGCCCATGGGCCATAGCCGTTGCGTGATGCTCGCGATCAAGGTGTCGTGATCGCCCTGAGGGAAATCCGTCCGTCCGATGCTGCCAGCAAACAGCACATCGCCAACAAATGCGCGCTTAATCTGAGGCGCATGAAAGACAACATGTCCAGGGGTGTGCCCAGGGCAGTGCCGCACTTGTATGGTGTGCGCCCCCAGCTCAACGGTGTCCCCGTCAGCTAACCAGCGGGTCGGGGTGAACATCTCTGCGGGTGCGAAGTTAAACATTTGGCTTTGCTGCGGTAAGCCATCAATCCAAAATTGATCGCCTTCATGTGGCCCAATGATGGGAAGGTCCCACTCGCGCGCCCACTGCCCGGTGCCACCGGCGTGGTCAATATGGGCGTGGGTCAGCCAAATTTGTTTTAGATTCAGTTGCCGATCTTTTACCGCTTGCTTTAAAACATCCAGGTCACCGCCGGGGTCAATCACCGCAGCGTCCATGGTCTCGTCGCACCAAATGAGCGAACAGTTCTGAGCGAAAGGCGTTACGGGGATGGTTTCATAAGTCAGCATAGTGACTCAATGATAGCGTTGTAACGGGGCAGGCCGCTACGTCTACCGCAACTGGAAACGAATCGGCACGCGCAACCGCATGGCTTGCGGCTCGCCCGCCACGCGCCCCGGCACAAAGCGCCATTGCTGCACGGCGGCTACAGCCGCCTTGTCCAGTCGCTCAAAGTCGCTACTCCCCGCCACGGTGATTTGCGTCACCCGGCCGTCAGCGCCCACCAAAACGTCAAGCACCACATCGCCCTCCTCCGAGCGACGCCGGCTGGTGGCCGGATAAATGGGCGCTACGCGGCGAGCCGTGATGACCTGTGGCAGCACACGCTGGGCGGTTGTCTCGCCAACGCGGTTTTCGTTTTCGCTCTGGTTTGGCGCTTGGCTTGGGGTGACGTCCGGAACGGGGCTCGCGCTACTTACCTGGGCACTGTCAGGGGCTTGGGTTGCGGCCAGCGGCCCCCGCTCAGCTTCAGTGGCAGGCGGCATCTCCGGTGATTCAGGTGGTGCGGCTGGCGGCGGTGCGGGTGCAATGGAGATTACGGGTGCGGGTGCGGGAACTGGAACTGGAACTGGAACCGGAACTGGAACTGGCGTTGGAGCTGGCGCGGGCGGGGTCTGTGGCGCAACTCGCGGCTGCAATGGCGGCGACGGCACAGCCACAATGGGCGGTGCCTGCCCAATCCACTCGACAGGCAGCGCCTTGTCGGCCGAGTCGCTCGTACGCGCTGCGTCCATTTTGAACATCGTCGGCTTCAAGTACAGCACACCGCCAATCACCACCGCATGCACGCTCACGGCCAGTACCACCCACCACGTTGTCCATTGCCTGCCAGCGGAGGCATTGAGCGCATTACTCGCGGTCGCGCCCTGTAAGAGGAAGTCATCAACCGCCGCTTCCTCCGCAACCGCGTGCGGGGCAGGTGGTTCGGGGTTGAGGTCTATGCGCACCGGTTCAGCGCCTTGGCATCAAAGGGAAAAGGCGTAGTCAATTGTCAGCGGCGCATGGTCGGAAAACCGCTCCGTTTTGTACACCGCGCACTGTTGCGCCAGCGCCGCCAATGCAGGCGTAGCCAAGTGATAATCCAATCGCCACCCCACATTGTTCGCCCAAGCTTGGCCACGGTTGCTCCACCAGGTATAGGCCTCGTCGGTCGCCTCTGGGTGTAGGCGACGGTAGACATCCACCATGCCGCCATCCAAGAAGCCCGTCATCCAGGCGCGCTCCTCCGGTGTGAAACCGCTGTTTTTTTGGTTACTCCGCCAGTTTTTCAGATCAATGTTTTGGTGTGCAATATTCAAGTCCCCACACAAAATGTACTCACGACTGGCGCCCAACTCAGCGAGGTAGGGCGTGATGGCGTCTAAGAATCGAAACTTGGCGCTCTGGCGTAACTCACCCGATGAGCCACTGGGAAAGTAGCTGCTGATCAGGCTCAGCTTCCGCTTCGGTGTGTCAAAGCGCAGTTCAACGTAACGACCCTCAGTATCGAATTCACCGTGATCAAATCCTGCAATCACCTCACTGGGTTCATGCCGCGTGTACACGCCCACACCAGAATAGCCCTTTTTTTCAGCAAAATGGAAGTAGCCGGGCATCCCGGCAATGGCATCCAAGCCCCCCGCGATATCGCCCGCTTGCGCTTTGAGTTCTTGTACGCACATACAATCAGGGGCGGTCTTAGCCACCCACTCTTCCAGGCCTTTTCGACTGGCGGAGCGTACGCCGTTAAGGTTAAGACTCGTGAGTTTGAATAAGGATTGGGTCATCATGGGTTCCACACAAGAAACAACGCCCGCCAGCCAAGATGCGCTGGCGCAAGCATTCGTTGCGTTTTCAGTCGAATCAGGCGTTTTACGCCTAGGTGAGTTCAAAACAAAAGCCGGGCGCTTGAGTCCTTATTTTTTTAATGCAGGCCTGTTCGATGATGGCGCCAAGCTCGTTCGCTTAGCCCAATTTTATGCACAACGCATTCTCGCCAGCGGCATTGAGTTTGACATGGTTTTTGGGCCCGCCTACAAAGGCATTCCACTGGGTGCCGCCGTCGCCATGGAGTTGGCTCGTCTGGGCAAGAACGTGGGCTTCGCCTACAACCGCAAAGAAGTTAAAGATCATGGCGAAGGTGGCTCGTTAGTGGGTGCGCCCCTGAAAGGGCGCGTTTTAATTGTGGACGACGTGATGAGCGCGGGCACCGCGGCCAGGGAGTCCATCGCGCTAATCAAAGCGGCCGGCGCACAACCCCACGCGGTCGCTATTGCCCTAGATAGACAAGAGATGGCAACGGAGCTGCAGGCAGATGGCACGCTGAAAGATGTCCCCTACAGCGCCGTGCAATACGTGCGCGAACAAGTGGGGCTTGCCGTCTGTGCCATCGCCAGCCTAGACGACCTGCTGGACTACCTGTCATCACAGCCTGCCCAACCAGCGCTCGCGGACAACCATGCGCGCGTGTTGGCATACCGCGCTCGCTACGGTGTCAGCCTAGTTTCGCCTTAAGTAAGGCGTTGGCTTGGGCGGGGTTGGCCTTGCCTTTGCTGGCCTTCATCACCTGTCCAACCAGCGCGTTAAACGCCTTGTCTTTACCCGCACGGTACTGCGCGATGTTGTCGGCGTTAGCGGCAAGCACCTCATCCACGATGGCTTCCAACGCGCCACTGTCGCTCATCTGCTTCAGGCCCTTGGCCTCAATAATGGCATCGACATCGGCATCGACATCTCCTTGCCATAGCGCATCAAACACTTGCTTCGCGGCGTTGTTTGAAATCGTGTTGTCCACAATCCGGGTGATGAGCATCGCCAGCTGTTCGCTGGTTACGGGCAGGTCTGCAAAATGCCCATCGCTGGTATTCAAGCGCCGCGCCACTTCGCCCATGATCCAGTTACTCGCCAGTTTGGCTTGCCCACTCGCTTTCGCGGTTGCCTCAAAGTAGGCGGCCATCGCTTGGGACTGGGTCAACGTCGTGGCATCGTACTCAGGCAAGCCGTAATCCTGCACAAAGCGCTGCGCCATGACGCGCGGCAGCTCCGCCATATCAGCGCGCACACGCTCAACCCAGGCACGGTCTATCGCCAGCGGCGGTAGGTCCGGATCGGGGAAGTAGCGATAGTCTGCCGCGTCTTCCTTGGTGCGCATTGATCGCGTTTCACCGGTGTCGGGGTCAAACAATACGGTGGCCTGTTGGATGTCGTGGCCATCTTCAATTTGCTCGATTTGCCAGCGAATTTCAAAATCGATTGCTTGTTGCATGAACTTGAAGCTATTCAAGTTTTTAATTTCTCGCCGTGTCCCCAAAGGCGCGCCGGGCTTGCGCACCGACACGTTGGCGTCACAGCGAAAACTACCCTCCTGCATGTTGCCGTCGCAAATACCAATCCACGTGACGATTTTGTGCAGCTCCTTGGCATATGCAACGGCCTCAGCGGTAGATCGCATATCGGGCTCGGTCACAATCTCTAACAAAGGCGTGCCCGCGCGGTTCAGATCGATACCGCTTTGGCCACCACCGCCCAAGGCCGCATCTTCATGCAGCGACTTACCCGCGTCTTCCTCTAAGTGCGCGCGCACCAAGCGCACGGTTTTTTTCTCTTCTCCTAAGAAGAAAGTCACCTCACCGCCTTGCACCACTGGAATTTCAAACTGACTAATTTGGTAGCCTTTAGGCAGATCTGGGTAGAAATAATTTTTGCGGGCGAAAACACTTTTTTCTGCAATGTGGGCATTCACGGCCAACCCCAATTGAATCGCACGCTCAACCGCGCCCACGTTCATCACCGGCAAGGCACCAGGCAACGCCAAGTCAACTGGACTCGCATGCAGGTTGGGCTGCGCGCCAAACGCGACCGCAGAACGACTGAATATTTTCGAGGCAGTAGACAGCTGGGCATGGGTCTCAAAACCAATCACGACCTCATAGCCATGGACGAGCAAGCTGGCTGAAGGGGCGGGGGTGTTCATACGGAAAACTCCTTGGGCATCGCGTCATGCCAAGACGTCATTTGTTGGAACTGGTGTGCGGTTTGTAGCAACTCGTCTTCCTTTAAATAGTTGCCTACCAACTGCAAGCCAACGGGCATACCGCCCTCTCCAAAACCAGCGGGCACGCTCATGCCCGGCAAGCCAGCGAGGCTGCTAGAAAGCGTAAAAATATCGGCCAGATAATTGGCAACTGGGTCATTCGCCTTCTCGCCAAGTCGCCAAGCAACCGTTGGTGCAACCGGGCCAGCAATCACGTCACACGACTGAAAGGCGGACTGAAAATCATTGGCAATGAGACGTCGGATTTTTTGCGCCTTCAGGTAATACGCGTCGTAGTAGCCATGCGACAGCACATAGGCCCCCATCAAAATACGGCGCTTTACTTCGTCACCAAACCCTTCGCTGCGTGTCTTTTGGTACATGTCAATCAGGTCGCCATACTCGGCGGCGCGGTGGCCATAACGGACACCATCAAAGCGGCTCAAGTTGCTAGACGCTTCAGCCGGCGCAATGATGTAGTACACCGGAATCGACAGCTCAGTGCGTGGCAACGTGATGTCAACCAAGACAGCCCCGAGCGCCGTTAGCTGCTGCAACGCGCTTTGCACCGCCGTCTGCACATCGGGTGAAACACCCTCACCAAAAAACTCTTTCGGCAAGCCGACGCGCAAACCATGCAACGGCTTATCGGCGGTCGCACCCGCTCGTGGGACGGCAATCGCGGCGGCGTAATCGCGCGCCGGTACGTCCAAGGAGGTCGCATCGCGGTCAATATCCGGGCCTGCCATCGCAGATAGAAGCCACGCACAGTCCTCCGCCGTGCGCGCCATGGCACCGGCTTGGTCCAAGCTGGATGCAAACGCCACCATGCCATAGCGAGAGCACAGGCCATACGTTGGCTTAATCCCGGTGATCCCGCAGAAGCTTGCGGGTTGCCGGATGGAGCCCCCTGTATCGGTCCCCGTCGCAGCGGGTATCAAGCGCGCCGCTACTGCGGCGGCCGAACCACCCGAAGACCCACCGGGAACCCGGGTCGTATCCCACGGGTTTCTCACCGGGCCATAGGCCGAATTCTCATTACCCGACCCCATTGCAAACTCGTCGCAATTCAATTTACCTAAGCTAATCGCACCGGCATCAGCTAGACGCTGTACAACCGTCGCGTTAAACGGGCTTTGGTAGCCTGCCAACATCTGCGAGCCTGCCGTTGTGGGCATACCGGTCGTCACAAACACATCTTTATGAGCGAGCGCAACGCCGAGTAGCCGCCCCTGCGCACCAGCGGACAGCTGCGCATCGGCCTGCTTGGCTTGCGCCAGGGCACCCTCAACGTCCAGGTGTAAAAAGCTACCCAAGGCCTCATTGGCTTGGGCGCGGGCCAACAAGGCCGTCGTCACCTCCACACTCGACACGGCCTTAGACCGCAGTTGGCGGGCCGTCTCGCTGACGCCCCAATCATGCATATCGGACATAACTTGTGGCCTCACTCAATCACTTTGGGAACAAGGTACAACCCGCGTTCAACGGCTGGGGCGCTGCGCTGGTTGGCGGCACGTACCGCCTCCGTCGCGGGCTCACTCGCCACATCGGGGCGCAGTCGCAACGTGACGGCTTCTCCCATCGCGTCGGCGGGGTGGGCAAGCGGTTCAAGGCCATCGGTGTCAACCGCATTCATCTGTTCCACCAGGCCAAAAAACGTGTTCAATTGACCCGCTAATGCCGTCTGTGCCTCCTCGGGCAGGTCCAGCCTAGCGAGCCTGGCCAAACGCCGCATATCTTCAGAATGTAGTGCCATAAGTAATACTTTTTTAGAAACCAACTGCACAGCCGCCTATTTGCGCAAAATGCCCAACGGCGGCTGTGGCTCTCCTTAAGAGGATAGGGTATTATCCAATCTTTGGATTTGTTCTGATTTTCGGTCGTTTTTAGGCCAAATTAGTGCTGTTCGAAACCATTTTCCGCCAGCTTTTGGTACAGCGCGCTCATGCCACGCACCCGCGGTCGGCACGTTACCAGAAATCACGCGTTAGGACGCCTTACATGTTTGAAGCTTTCCGCCGCCAATTTTCCTCCGATTTGGCCATTGATCTGGGTACTGCCAACACGCTTATTTACATGCGTGACAAGGGCATCATCCTAGACGAACCCTCCGTGGTCGCCATCCGCCACGAGGGTGGGCCACAAGGCAAAAAGACCCTGCAAGCGGTTGGCCACGAAGCGAAGTCAATGCTGGGCAAAGTGCCAGGCAATATTGAGGCCATTCGTCCTATGAAGGACGGGGTGATCGCCGACTTCACGGTCACTGAGCAAATGCTCAAGCAATTTATCAAAATGGCGCATCCACGCTCCATTTTTCGGCCTAGCCCACGGATTATCATTTGTGTCCCCTGCGGCTCGACCCAGGTCGAGCGCCGCGCGATTCGCGAATCGGCCTTGGGAGCGGGGGCCTCTGAGGTCTACCTCATCGAAGAACCCATGGCGGCCGCAATTGGCGCTGGCTTACCCGTCTCCGAGGCCTCAGGCTCCATGGTGATTGACATCGGCGGTGGTACCACCGAAGTCGGCGTGATTTCGCTGGGCGGTATGGTTTACAAGGGCAGCGTGCGCGTCGGTGGTGACCGCTTTGACGAAGCCATCATCAACTACATTCGCCGAAATTACGGGATGTTGATTGGTGAGCCAACGGCAGAGGCCATTAAGAAAACCATCGGCTCAGCCTTCCCTGGCGGTGAGGTGAAGGAAATGGAAGTCAAAGGACGCAACCTCTCCGAAGGCGTTCCCCGATCATTCATTATTTCGTCTAACGAAATTTTGGAGTCGCTCACCGAACCGCTGAACAACATCGTGTCAGCGGTCAAAACCGCGCTGGAGCAAACCCCGCCCGAGTTGGGAGCAGACATTGCCGAACGCGGCATGATGCTGACTGGCGGCGGTGCCTTGTTAAATGACTTGGACCGGTTGCTCGCAGAAGAGACCGGTTTGCCGGTGCTGGTCGCCGAGGACCCTCTTACCTGTGTCGTTCGCGGCTGTGGCATGGCCTTGGATCGCATGGACAGCCTCGGTACTATTTTCTCTCACGAATAAACGCTACCCATCGCTACCCACGTGTCGTGCTAGATCGCTCCCCGCCGGCCCTCTTTAAACAAGGCGTTACCGCCTTCGTCAAACTCCTCATATGCGCAGGCCTGTCATTCTTCCTGATGACGGTCGATGGGACCCTGCGCATTGGGGAACCGATACGCCTTGGTCTTGCGACCGCACTCTATCCTGTGCAGTGGGCGCTGGGGCAACCGATTGTCGCGTTGACGTGGCTGAAGCAGTACCTAGAGGACGTCAATACCCTCAAGACCCGTCAAACGCAGCTGGAAGCAGATCTGTTGCGGGTTGCGGAAACCGCGCAGCAGGCACGTTACCTTGCCATTGAAAACCAACAATTGCGGGAGTTGCTGCAATTGCGAGCCACGCAGCAGAATCCCAGCGTGGTTGCGCGCATCATCGGCGAAACACCGGACCCCTATCAGCATCGCGTCCGACTGGACAAAGGCACCGCCGATGGCATCGTGGCCGGATCCGCCGTGATCGATGCCATGGGTGTGTTCGGGCAGGTCACCCGCGCGTACCTGCTCAATAGCGAGGTCACGTTGGTCACAGACCGCCGCCATGCAACGCCGGTCATGAATACGCGTACAGGCCAACGCAGCGTGTTATTTGGCTCAAAATCAGGACGAGGCGACTCGCTAGAGTTGCGCTACGTTGACAGTAATGCGGACATACAAGTGGGCGACGTACTCAGTACCAGCGGCATTGATGGCGTGTATCCAGCCGGCTTGCCCGTGGCAGTCGTGACCGACCTACCCAGTTACGACGACAACAACTACGCCACCATTCAGTGTCAGCCATTGGCGCGCCTACAACAAGTGCTCGATGTCTTGGTGGTGGCTCCCACTGTGAGCGTGGCCCCCATGACGCCGAACGCACCTGAACCCTCGCCACCCGGCGCCGCCCCGACGAAAACGCCCGCACCGGGCACACAGAAGGCAACGCCATGATCATGCGTCGCGGACAACCCCTACTGTTACCCGCATCCCCCTTGTTCATCACAAGCTCGCTGGTGATCGCGTTACTGCTCAACATGTTCTTAAGTGGTTTTTTCGGGGCATCTGGCATTTGGCTGCCTGACTTTTTAGCGGTGGTGTTGGTCTTTTGGAACGTGCACCAACCACGACGCATTGGCATTGGCTGGGCATTTTTCTTCGGCCTATTGATGGACGTACACGGCAGTGCGTTAATGGGTCAACACGCGCTGGCCTACAGCGTTTTGTCTTATCTCGCGGTCAGCATGCACCGACGCTTGCGTTGGTTTTCTCTCGATGGCCAAGCCGTGCAGCTCATCCCTGTATTCGCCGCCTCTCACCTACTGCAATGGGCCGTACGGTGGGTGGTCGGTGACGGCAGCCCCGGCTGGCTGGCGTTGGCCTCGCCCGGTCTTGAAGCGATACTCTGGCCGGTCGTGACGGCCGTTCTATTGATGCCACAGCGCCGCGCCCACGACCCAGATGAAAACCGCCCCATTTGATGGCTAAGCCATGAAAGAGTTACGCAACATTGCCGCCGATGTGCACCAGTTTAGGCTGCGCGCCTTGGTCGCAGTCGCAATGGTGGTTTTGGCATTTCTACTCATTCTGGCGCGTGCCTATTACCTACAAGTGCTGCGGCACGATAGTCTGAACGAGCAAGCCGAACGCAACCGAACGGCAGTGGTACCCGTGGTACCCCTGCGCGGCGAGGTAGAAGACCGGTATGGCAACATACTAGCCTCCAACTACTCGGCCTACACGCTTGAAGTGACGCCATCTGAAGCCGACAAACTGGAACCTCTTCTGGACGAGTTGTCCGAAGTAATCAACATCAGCAAGCGGGATCGCCGTCGGTTTTTTAAGCTCCTAAGCGAGACCAAGTCATTCGAGGCGATCCCTGTACGCACCCTGTTAAGCGAACAAGAGGTGGCTAGGTTTGCCGCGCAGCGTTGGCGGTTTCCGGGCGTAGACATTCGTGCACGCTTTTTTAGAAGCTACCCTTTTGGCGCGACCGCCAGCCACCTGATTGGCTATATCGGACGTATCAACCAACGCGAGCAAGCCGCAATCGAAGAGTGGTCCGACTCGGATCAGGCGAATTACCGCGGTACGGACTACATCGGCAAACTCGGGGTGGAACAATACTACGAGAAACTCTTGCACGGCGAAACCGGCATCGAGCGCATAGAAACATCCGCTGGCGGGCGTGCCGTGCGTATATTGGACAGCCGGTCGGCCCGCTCTGGTGAGACCGTCGAGCTGACCATCGACATCAAGTTACAGCAAATGATCGAGTCGCTATTCGGTCAACGTCGGGGCGCGGTGGTCGCTATCAACCCTAAAAATGGCGAAGTACTTGCGTTGGTTAGCATGCCAACCTTCGATCCCAATCTATTCGTCGAGGGCATCGATGTAGATAGCTGGCGAGCCCTTGCCGATTCACCTGATAAGCCACTGCTCAATCGCGCATTGCGCGGGCGCTACCCACCGGGGTCGACCTACAAGCCATTCATGGGTTTGGCGGCTCTGGAGTTGGGTAAGCGCACGCCGCAGAGCACGACCTATGACCCCGGGTTTTGGATTTTTGGCGGCAACAAGTTTAGAAGTCATGGCGACGAATCAATGGGTAACGTCGACATGCGTAAAAGCATCGTCAAATCAAGTAACACCTACTACTATGCGTTGGCGAACGATCTGGGCGTAGACACGATTCATGACTTCATGAGCCCACTGGGGTTTGGCCGTTTAACCGGTATCGATTTGAACGGGGAGCAAACCGGCATCCTTCCCAACCAAGCGTGGAAGCGGCAGGCTTACAGCCGCAGCGACCAGCAGCGGTGGTATGCCGGGGAGACCATCTCTTTAGGCATTGGCCAAGGCTATAACGCTTTCACCATGCTGCAGCTCGCGCTGGCAACGGCCACCGTCGCAAATGGTGGTAACAGTCATCAGCCACATGTTGTTCGGGCGACCAGAGACTCCCGCGCCAGCGACGCTGTCAAGGTCGTAGAGCACTCGCCCACTAACCTCAATTACAAGGCGAGCAACATTGCCGTCATTGTCGACGCCATGGTCGGCGTCACACAGGAGGGGACGTCTCGGTTTGTTTTCGGCGATGCGCCTTATCTAAGTGCGGGGAAAACGGGGACAGCGCAGGCGGTGACCATTGGACAAAACGAGAAATATGATGCCGAGAAAATGGCCGAATACGAACGCGACCACTCGTTATACATCGCCTTCGCGCCTGCCAACGATCCACAAATTGCGTTGGCCATCATTGTTGAAAACTCCGGTTTCGGTAGCGCTCATGCTGCTCCGATCGCGCGGCGTGTGTTCGACTACGTGTTAACCAATCGGTACCCCAACACGGCAGACATCGCCGCCGTCCAGAAGGGGTTGGCTACAGCGCCTATTGGTACGCCGCTAAATGCCGATGAGGTGCCGCTTTATCGCGTACCGGATCCGACAACCGAGCCGGGCAAAGCGCCCATGATTTTGGGCTTGGGGCGCTCGCGGGTGGTACCGCAGCCAGAACCGTCCGGAGCGGACCGCAGCTTAGCCGTGCCGGCTGAGTCAACGCCGACGTCTACGCCCACAACTGAACCTGAACCTAAACCTGGGCCTGTTGCCGCTTTAAAGCTCGCCTCTCCTGGCGCCCTGACACCCAATTAGCCAATGCCATAAGCGTCCCATGCTGTCTTTAAGATCAGCGCGGCGACGACCACCATAAATGCAACGCGCACGAAGCCAGAGCCATGCTTTAGCGCCAAGCGGGTGCCAATCACGCTGCCGGCCACATTAGCGATTGCAATAAACAAGACCAAGTGCCACCAAATGTGGCCCGTCGATATAAACAAGGCCAACGCCGCCATGTTAGAGGCCAAGTTCAACAGCTTGGCACTGGCACTGGCATGCAAGAAATCAAAACCTAGCCAGCGCACCATCGCAAAAACAAAAAAGCTACCCGTGCCGGGTCCAAAGAAGCCGTCATACGCGCCAACAACAAAGCCAAGTACCCCCATCACCACGCGCTCACGCCGGGCAGTGTGTCTTGGGGCATGCTGTCGGCCCATGTCTTTCTTAACCAGCGTATAGACAAAAACCGCGAGCAGTACCGCAGGCAATGCCTTACGAAACAGATCCGGTGAGACCAGCGTCACCGCCCAAGCGCCGCCAAATGAGCCGATCACCGCCAGCACCAACGCGGGCCATAAGCTGCGCCACGGCATCTTGACGCGGTGCGCATACTGCCAAGCTGCCGCGCCTGTGCCCCACATGGAGGCACTCTTGTTAACCCCAAACAGTGTGGCCGGATGCGTGTTCGGGAAAGTAGCGAATAGCGCGGGCACCAACACCAGGCCACCCCCGCCCACGATGGCATCCACGAAGCCCGCCAAAAAGGAGGCCAGTGTGACCGTAATAAATTCCATGTGTTTTATGACCGCGTCAGGGTGCTCTGTAAATACGGTTATCAACGTTTAGATGAGGCGTCCGTTTAAACGACACCGCGAAAAAAAAGCACCGATGTCTATCGGTGCTTTTTCTAGTCTCTTTGGACTCTGGCTCGATTTGTCTCCTCGACCCTCGCTGAAGCGAAAGTGACTGAACTGACGCTCTGTCATTCCGCGATGGGTTAACTGTAACGACTGAAAACCCCCGCGGACATGAGGACTTTCCCGCATTTATACCAACACTAAACAGGCGATGAATACCTATTCATTACTGATTAACCACTTTGCAGCTTTTTCAGCAATCATCAGCGTCGGGCTGTTGGTGTTACCGCTGGTGATCATTGGCATCACGCCTGCATCAACAATACGCAAGCCTTTGATCACACCGCCGCGGCCATCACGAACCCGTAGGTGGGGATCAACGACCGCCATCGGATCGTCATCGCGCCCCATTTTTGTCGTGCCAACCGGATGAAAAATAGTGGTGGCAATATCGCCCGCCAACGTCGCCAGTTCCCCGTCGGTTTGGTACTGCACGCCAGGCTTGACCTCCTGCGGCTGAAAGTTTTCAAGCGCCGACTGCCCCACAATGCGGCGTGTCAAACGCAGCGAGTCTGCGGCAATTTTCCTGTCCTCGTCCGTGCTTAAATAATTTGGTGCGATAGCAGGCGCCTGTCGCGTATCAGGACTTTTTATGTGTACCGTGCCGCGGCTCGTTGGGTTGAGATTACAGACACTCGCTGTGAAGGCGTTGAAGTGATGCAACGGCTCTCCAAACGCATCCAAGCTGAGTGGTTGCACGTGGTACTGAAGGTTGGCATAGGGCTGTTGTGGATCAGACTTAACAAACGCCCCCAACTGACTCGGCGCCATGCTCATGGGGCCAGAGCGCTTCAGGGCATACTCTAAGGCGATCATGGCCTTGCCCCATAAGCTATTGGCCATGGTGTTTAAAGTGGAGACCCCTTTGACGGAAAAGACCGCCCTTATTTGCAGGTGGTCTTGCAAGTTGGCGCCCACACCTGGCAGCGCAACGAGGGGCTTAACCCCAGCCCGTTGCAACACGGCGGGATCGCCTATCCCTGAACACTGCAATAGCTGCGGAGAGCCAATGCTCCCGGCGCTAGAAACGACTGCGTTTGCAGCACATACGTCGTAACGGCGCTTGGCGACGGCATCAAATAGCGTCGCCCCCCAACAGTGCCAGCCACTCTGCGCATCGCCCTCTAGCCGCAAGCGCTCAACGTGTGTCTGCGTGCGGACAACTAAATTTGTGCGGTGCTTAATTGGTCGCAAAAATGCCTTTGAGGTGTTCCAACGCCAACCTTTGCGCTGATTGACCTCGAAATAACCAACGCCCGCGTTGTCGCCACGATTGAAGTCGGGCGACACCGGAATACCGCTTTGCTGTGCCGCCAGGGAAAAGGCGTCCAAAACGTCCCAACGTAGGCGCTGCTTCTCGACGCGCCATTCACCACCCCCGCGGTGCCAGTTCGCGGCCTCTGCGCCACGCTGATCGTCTTGTGAGTAATGCGATTCGTGAGCCAAAAAATCTGGCAAGCACTGCGTCCAGCCCCATGAGGCCTCACCCGTGGCGGCCGCCCACTGGTCATAGTCACGCGCTTGACCCCGCATGTAAATCATGCCGTTGATGCTTGAGCACCCACCCAAGGCCTTGCCGCGTGGGTAGCGCAATGTCCGCCCGTTCAGCCCCTTGGTGGGCTCCGTCTCATAGAGCCAATCGGTACGCGGATTGCCAATGCAATACAGGTACCCCACAGGAATATGAATCCAATGGTAGTTGTCTGCCTTGCCTGCCTCAATGAGTAGCACCCGCTTGCTGGGGTCTGCACTCAAGCGATTAGCCAGCAAACAACCCGCCGTGCCCGCGCCGATAACGACGTAGTCAAAATGGTTCTCTGCCGCAACGGCAGACCTATCGGTCTCTTGCATCTATCGCCTCCTGAGGCGGCTCATCATCGCCGCTACCAATATCGCTTTCACCAAGCGTCTCACCATAGTCCTCGGGCAACGCGAAATCGCCCCGCTCAAATGCCGCTAACACACGCAATGCTTGGTGCTCCCAACTTGCGGGCACCTGCACCCTTACCGGAATCGCGCCAGCCAACAAGGAATGCATTTGCACCATATGTTGGTCGGCAACCGTGGCAGGCACGCCAGCCGCCTGCAAACAGCCCTGAATCACCAAGGCGAGGGTTGGGTCGGTGTAGCGCGCGACCGTCACCCAGTCCTCACTCGAGGTGAAATCGGTCATTTACTTGGACGTTGGCATCGCAAATTCCGCACCTTTGTCGATACTCGCGGGCCAGCGCTGCATCACTGATTTTTGCTTGGTGTAAAAACGCACGCCCTCTTCGCCATAGGCATGCATGTCGCCGAACAAGCTGCGCTTCCAGCCACCAAAACCCTGCCAGGCCATGGGCACGGGGATCGGCACGTTGATGCCCACCATACCGACCTGGATCTGGCGTGCAAATTCACGCGCCACGTTGCCATCACTGGTGAAGCACGCAACGCCGTTACCGAATTCATGTGCGTTGATCATCTCCACCGCTTCGGCAAAGCCGGCCACGTGCACGCATGCCAAAACGGGACCAAAGATCTCCTCTTTATAAATGCGCATCTCGGTGGTTACGTTATCAAATAAAGTCGCACCCAACCAGAAACCATCCTCACAGCCAGCCCCCGCTACGGCGCCGTTAAAGTCACGTCCATCAACCAAGAGGTCCGCACCCTCAGCAACCCCCACGTCGATGTAGCCCGTGATGCGTTGCTTGGCAGCGGCGGTCACGATGGGGCCCATTTCGGCATCCATTTCCACGCCGTTTTTAATTTTCAATTGGCGTGCGCGCTCAGCCAATTTAGGCATCAAACGGGCGCCCACATCGCCAACCAACACCGCCACCGATATCGCCATACAGCGCTCACCAGCCGACCCGTAGGCCGCGCCCATGAGGGCGTCAACAACTTTATCCATATCCGCGTCGGGCATCACAACCATGTGGTTCTTCGCGCCGCCCAAAGCCTGCACGCGTTTGCCGTGGTGGGCGCCCGTTTCGTAAATGATGTTCGCAATTGGCGTCGACCCCACAAAGCTCAAAGCCTGCACGTCAGGGTGGACCATCAGCGCATCGACTGACTCCTTATCGCCTTGCACCACGTTGAACACGCCGTCCGGCAAACCGGCCTCTTTAAACAGCTCCGCCATCAACAAACTGGCTGAGGGGTCCAGTGGGCTGGGCTTCAACACAAAGGTATTGCCGCACGCGATCGCGACGGGGTACATCCACATGGGCACCATCACAGGGAAGTTAAAGGGCGTGATACCCGCCACCACACCCAGGCTTTGACGCATGGTCCAGTTATCGATGCCGGTGGAGACTTGCTCGCTGTAGTCACCCTTCAACAATTGGGGAATGCCGCAGGCAAACTCAACAATTTCAATGCCGCGTGTGACCTCGCCCTGGGCATCCGTGAACACCTTACCGTGTTCGGCGGTAATGATGCGTGCAAAGTCATCCTGGCGCTGGTTCAACAGCTCCAAAAACTTGAACATCACACGCGCCCGTCGCAGAGGAGGCGTGTTCGACCATGCGGGGAACGCCGCCTTGGCCGCAGCAACCGCTTGGTCGACATCACTGGCGTTCGCTAGACAGACTGAGCCGGTGACCGCCCCTGTGGCGGGGTTGGTAACGTCTTGTCGGCGGGTTGATGTCCCGGTAGTTGGTTGACCGTTAACAATATGGGGGATGGTTTTGATATTTGAGTTACTCATGACTTAAAGGGTCCGATTAATTGGGTTGGCGCGTAAACCTAGATGAAATACCGCGAAATTTATTTCCACTGCCGTATCTTAAATAGGTTTGCCCAACGATGCCAGTTGAATAAACCGATCTCATATATTTGAATTTCTTATATCATCGCGTGATGGATATTCAGCGATTGCGTATATTTTTGGCTGTGGCACGCGAGGGCAGTATCTCCCGCGCAGGCGAGAAAGTACACCTGAGTCAACCTGCGATTAGTCTACAAATCAAGCAGCTTCAAAGCGAGCTCGGTATGGTCCTCTTCGAGCGCGAACCGCAAGGCATGCGCCTAAGTCCCGACGGGGTCGCGATGCTGCCCTGGGCTGAGCGGGTCGTCTCCGCCATGAGCGAGTTCACACAGTACGCCCAACGCCTGCACAACGAGCTCCGAGGGCAACTGGCCATTGGCACTATTTTGGATCCAGAATTTACACGCTTGGGGCCCTTCCTGAAGGCCTTGGTCGGGCGAGCCCCCCAAGTGCAAACGGTCCTACGCCACGGCATCAGTGGCCAAGGCCGCCAGCTCATCAGCAACGGCGACCTGGATGTCGCATTTTTTTTAGGCAACCCCAACACACTGGAGCCTGCAGGCTTGTCTCCGCGCTGGCACTGCCACGTATTGAGCTCGTTTCGCTACCGCGTCTTGGCGCCTGCGGGTTGGGGCGCGCGCGTGCTGGGACAAGACTGGCAAGGGCTAGCCAGATTACCGTGGATCGTGACGCCCCCAGAGTCCGCCCACCACCGCCTGCTCACCGCGGTCTCGGAACCACTGGGGCTGTCGCTACAGCGCGCCGCCTTGGTGGACCAAGAGTCCTCCATGGTGGACTTGGTTCGTTCGGGCGTCGGCCTGTCACTGGCCAGAGAGTCGGTAGCCATTCACGAGGCCCAGGCAAGTGGCCTCGTCATCGCAGACGCGGTGCACTTAGATTGCGAATTAAGCTTTATTTATTTGGCAGAGCGACGCGACGAACCCGCCATTCAAGCCGCCCAAGCTGCCCTACTTGATGTCTGGGCGTAGCCATGGCGCCTGCTAGGCTTGCACGGTTGGCAAGTCGTCGGCTACCAGCAAGCGCCCCGCTAGCAGTCCGCTAACCGTCAGCACGCACAAGGTCAGCGTCACGGCGGTCGTCAACACCAGCAGCACGACCGCAACGCCTTGCATCATGAGCGGGAACACAGTGCCACTCGTCGTCGCCGTAACCATGCCTTCTCCGACCACAAAGCTCAACCCCGTAAGGGCAGCCAGAGGAAAAGATAGCGCCCAGAACCCCATGTGAAAGCCGCCCTGCCAAGCACGCCTCAGCACGGGCGCGCTCCATAACAAGCAGAAAAATCCCATAGCCCACGCCATCTGACCCACCCAAAGGGGGGCTTGGAAATCACAGGCAACCAGCCCCAAAACCGAGGGCGGTGCGACGGCGATACACCACGTGGGTAACAACGGAATAGGCAGGGAGCTGTGCGCGGCGCGACGAACCAACACCAGCAGCAAGACCAGTGGCCAAAAAAACAAACCAATCCCGGCCTGCATCACCGACCAATCCGCATAGCCCAGCGGTATACCCGCGAGCGGTGCCACCACATTACCGACCACCGGAATAAACAGCAGAGGGGTAATGCCGCTCCACATGCTGATCCCGTCGCCCGCCTCATCGGGTTGGGGTTGCAGCCACTTGGACAGTACCCACCAAGTCACGAGCAGTTGCGAAAATGCCGCCATTAACCACAGCCCGGACAGCCAGGCGGGTTGACCAAAAACCTGACCCAAAAAGGCGGTGACCAGCAGCAAGCCGACGGGAATCGCCGCCACAAAGGCGTGCCTTACCGGATGGGTCAAATCAGCAACCACGGCCTGCGGGAATTGGATCACACGACGGACCGACTGGGTAAACAGAACCAGAAACAAGACCGACGCGACAAACCCCACCCCCTGTGCCGCCCAAACCGCGGGCACGCCAAGGAGCGGTGCGGCTCTGAACCAAGCCAAGGCCAAGCCCGCCAGCCCCATCACCGGCGTGAACCAGGCGGGCGACAAAAATTGCAAACGCGCGGGGGCTGTCATCTCAAGCCGCTTGACCGTCGCCGGCCACCGCCGATTCATCGACGACCGTCACGGGCACCCGTGGCGCAAGCGCGCAGAGTAGCTCGTAGGCAATGGTCCCGCTCGCCTGCGCGACCTCATCTACAGGCAATACCGCACCTGTTGCACTGCGCCCCCACAAGACCACCTCGGCGCCCGCCATCGGCATCACCCCAGTGGCCTCACAAACCGGACGCAAGTCCACGGTCAACATGTCCATGCTGACGCGGCCAATCACGCGCGTTCGGACCCCATTGACTAAAACAGGCGCTCCCTCCCCGAAGCTGCCCGACGCATGGCGTGGATAACCATCGGCGTAACCACAAGCGACAACCCCTACACCCATGGCCTCTGGGGCCACAAACGTCGAGCCATAACCAACGGTATCGCCTGCACGCAGCGATTGGATAGCCAGCAACTTGCTGGACAACGTCATGGTCGGCAACAGTCCCCACTGCGCCGCAGTGCACTCGGGAAAATCGGGCGCACTGCCGTACAGCGCAATACCCGCACGCACCCAATCAGCGGCAACATGGCCTCGCTGCGTATCGCCAGGCGCCTCTGTGTGTGGGCCATCCCGCGCCCCCAAAGGCGCATTGGCATGGCGCAGAATCGCGGCGCTATTGCACAGGGTTCGGGCACCGGCGAGATCGGCTGTCACGGTGTCGAAGCAAGCCACTTGTTGTGCAATACCTCGCGCACCGTCCGCGTCGCTAAAGTGGGTCATCAGCGAGATTTCATCGACCTGTGTCAGGGCATTGAGCCGCGTCCACGCCGAACGAAAGGCATCGGGCGCGAACCCCAGGCGGTTCATCCCAGAGTTGAGCTTCAAAAATACGCGGTGTGCCACCTGCGTCTTGTGGGTTGCAAGCCAGTCAATTTGTTCATCACAGTGCACGGTATGCCACAAATCTAGCCGAGAGCACCACTCTAAGTCCCGCAACTCAAACGCGCCCTCCAGCAACAAAATGGGCCCGCGCCAGCCCATCTCGCGCAAGCGCTTCGCCTCATCAAGGTCGAGGGCCGCAAAGCCGTCAGCCCCCCGCAACGCGTCAAATACGCGCGCCAGTCCATGCCCATAGGCATTCGCCTTGACCACCGCCCACACCCGCGAGTGCGGCGCGCACACACGTATGCGGCCAAGGTTATGGCGCAGTGCGTTCACGTGGATGGTGGCTTTAATCGGACGCGGCATATCGAGCGAATACTTCTCAAATTAACGTTTAAACGACGACGCGTTTCTCGGACACGGCAGCCAGTGCGTGCTATAACCATCGCTACCTTGACCGCGAGGCGCTGTCAGACCCCTATTGTGTCAGCATGCCTCGCTTATCGCCACGCAAAAAATCTAAAAACCAATGAAGCGCGGCTTCTACACCATCATGGCAGCGCAGTTCTTCAGCTCCTTGGCTGATAACGCGTTGTTTGTCATTGCTGTTGCGCTGCTGCGCCATACCCAGGCGCCGGCGTGGCAAGCTGCGGCATTGGTGCCGATGTTCGCTTTGTTTTACGTGGTTTTAGCGCCGTGGGTTGGCGCCTTTGCCGACGCACGCCCCAAGGGGCAGGTCATGTTTTTCAGCAACAGCATTAAGGTGATTGGCTGCTTATTAATGTTGTGGGGCAGCCACCCGTTGCTAGCTTACGGCGTCGTTGGGCTGGGTGCAGCGGCCTACTCACCAGCGAAATACGGCATTTTGACGGAGCTGCTGCCCGCCTCCGACCTCGTCAAAGCCAACGGCTGGATTGAGGGGCTCACGATTACGTCCATTATTTTGGGCGTCGTCTTGGGCGGCGTCTTGGTGGGTCCGTACCTAGGGCCTTTGCTGCTTAGCATCGACGTACCCGGCGTAGCGCTTGGCATTCACTCCGTCGAGCAAAGTGCACTGGCAAGCATGGTGTTTGTATACGCGATTGCTGCGTGGTTCAACACACGCATCCCCCGCACCGGAGTGGCGCCGCGGGCCATGCCGCGAAACCCGCTGTCGCTATTGCCTGATTTTTACGACTGTAATCGGCGCCTCTGGAAAGACCGTCTGGGACAAATTTCTTTAGCGACGACCACGCTCTTTTGGGGCGTCAGTGGCAATCTGCGTTACATCGTTTTGGCGTGGGCGGCCGTGGCTCTGAACTACTCCACAACAGAGGCCGCTAAATTGGTCGGCGTGGTCGCTATCGGCACCGCAATTGGCGCCATCGTCGCATCCATGCGCGTGCGTTTAGACCATGCCTGCAAGGTCATGCCCTTGGGCATCGGCATGGGCTTGCTGATTTTGTTGCTCAACTTCATCGACAACTTATGGCTAGCGGTCCCCTTCCTCATTTTGCTGGGCGGTCTCGGCGGGTTTTTGGTTGTCCCCATGAATGCCCTGCTGCAACACCGCGGGCACAACCTGATGGGGGCAGGTCGGTCTATTGCTGTTCAAAATTTCAATGAGCAGGCCTGTATTTTGGGCTTGGGCATGGCCTATAGCGCGGCGACAGGCGCCGGCGTCTCGGCCTACGTTTCTATCGCGGCATTTGGCTTGTGTATTGCGTCCGTGATGTACATCATCCAACGCTGGCACGCACACAACCTGCGCGCGCATCCGCAAGAGATGGACCGCCTGTTGCGCACGGCCCGCGACGAGCCACCACACTGATCAACCCTATGACCGTCAACGAAAAGCGCTGGGCAATCCTAGGCCTGCTAGTCAACGCCTTTGTCTGGGGCGTTTCTTGGTGGCCGCTACGTCAGTTGAACGCCGCAGGCTTTCATCCACTGTGGGGCACCCTAACGGTATTTGCGCCTGCGCTGCTGGTCGTCGGCCTGTGGTACCGACGGTGCTGGCGCACGGTGCTTACCAACCCCAGCTTATGGGCACTCGCACTCGCGGCAGGTGCGACCAACGTGGGGTTTAACTGGGCCTACACCACGGGCGATGTCATCCGTGTCATTTTGCTGTTCTACACCATGCCCGCATGGGCCGTACTGCTAGCGTGGTGGCTGCTCGGCGAGCGCCCAACACCCGCCGCGCTGTTCCGGCTAGTCATCGCATTCGCTGGCCTTTGGCTCGTGCTGTGGACGCCGGGGTCGGCGTGGCCCGTGCCTCAAAGCGCCGCAGATGTGCTGGCACTCGTTGCGGGCTTCATGTTCGCCTTGAACAACGTCCTGCTGCGACGCGGTCGCAACCACGGCACCGGTGCGCGCGTTTTAGCCATGTTTTTCGGCGCTGTTTTCCTGAACACACTGGTCGCATTTGGTGGCTACAGCTTAGGGTTGTTAGAGGCTCCTAAGCCCGTTAACGCCGATTGGGTGCCCGTTGCCTTGGGGCTATCCTTGGCGGTCGTTGCGGCCAATTTCTCTATCCAGTATGGCGCGGCACGACTCGCTAGTTCGACCACCTCCGTCGTGATGCTGAGTGAGGTTGTCTTTGGGAGCGTGTCCGCAATTGCGCTGGGGGCCGCTGTCTTTGTGCCCCAAACCGGGGTGGGCGCCCTATGCATCATGACGGCGGCCATGATGGCGGCATTGGCGCGGCAAGCCCCCCAACCAACACCGCCGAGCGCGGAGACAACGACCGCAAACTCCCCCTGATTAGCCTGCTACTGAGGCCTTGGTCAGCGCGGCGTCTAAGACCTCCACCCAGTGGCGCACGGGGACATCCGTGCCACTTTGCAGGTGACTAATACAGCCGACATTGGCAGAAATAATGCTGGAGGCCCCCACTTGCTTGAGGTTACCCAACTTACGGTCGCGCAGCTGCTTGGACAGGTCGGGGTTGAGCACCGAATAGGTACCCGCTGATCCGCAGCACAGATGCGATTCATTTTGCGCTACCGCCACGGTAAAGCCCAATTGGCTCAGGTGCTGCTCCACCCCGCCGCGCAGTTGTTGACCGTGTTGCAAAGTGCAAGGCGGGTGGTAGGCGAGCACAGGCTTTTCAGCCGATGCAGCGCCGTCACCAACTAGCTTTGGCCTTAAGGCGGCGACCCAGTCGGGCAACAACTCACTCAGATCCTTAGTCAGTGCGCTCACGCGTGCCGCCTTGTCCGCATAGGCGGGGTCGTTGCGCAACACATAGCCGTAGTCTTTCACCATCACGCCGCAGCCTGACGCATTCATCACGATGCTCTCAACCGGTGTGTCTCCATTGGTGGGCGCGATAAAGGGCCACCACGCATCGATGTTGGCGCGCATGTGGGCTTGCCCGCCGTCGTGGTCGTTCAGGTGAAATTTAACGGCGCCACAGCAACCCGCTGAGGGTGCGACCACGGTTTGAACCCCCACGGCATCCAGGACGCGCGCCGTCGCTGTATTGACGTTGGGCATCATGCTGGGCTGCACGCAGCCCGCCAGCATCAACACCTTGCGTTCGCGGATAGTCGTTGGCCAGTCACCGGCCGGCTGCTTGGCTGGCACTTTGGCCTTCAGGGCCTCAGGCAGCAGCGCACGGACCGATTGTCCCACCCGCATCGCGGGGCCGAAGAGTTTAGAGGGCAGGCCCTCCTTCAATGCGGTACGCAACAGACGCTCTGGCAGCGGACGCGGCACTTTCTCGTCCACCAACTTGCGGCCAATATCCACCAAGTGGCCATATTGCACACCACTGGGACAGGTCGACTCACAGTTACGGCAGGTCAGACAACGGTCAAGATGGCTCTGCGTTTTACGCGTCGGCGTCTCACCCTCTAGCACCTGCTTGATGAGATAAATGCGCCCGCGGGGCCCGTCTAACTCATCACCCAGTAGCTGGTAAGTCGGGCACGTAGCGGTGCAAAAACCACAATGTACGCACTTGCGCAAAATGGCTTCGGCCTCCCGCCCTTCTTCACGCGCGGCGTATTCAGGAGCAAGGTTAGTTTGCATGGGAGGGTCTCTCTATTTCTGAAGGGCGGCTAAGCAACGGCGCATCAAACACGTGCGGTGTTGAAGACCCCGGCAGGGTCAAGTTGTGCGCGCAAGCGCTCAGCGATCCCCGCCGTATTGGCATCTGTCGGATGAAAAACACCCACGCTGCGATCAGCCTCCCCGTGGGTGGCACTGGTGCGGAACAGCATCGCATGACCGCCCGCCTCGCTTGCCACACGGCGGACATCGGCGGCGGCGGTCGCCGGCGCCCACACCCAGCGCTGTGCGCCATGCCACTCAACAAACGTCGCCGCACGCAACGGTAAAGGCGGCGCTACTTGGGCCACGCTCAGACGCCACAAGCAGTCGTCAGGGCCGGGGGCGTTGAAAAAAGCATGGGTTTGCTCGCGGCAAGACGTCCACAGGGCGTCGGCATCACTGAGCTCCATCGGGGCACAAGCCACGCCCTCACCGGCGGCATACGCTGCCATACGCTGACACGCGGCATCCACTGCGGCCACTGCGCCACGCAAACGAATCAGGAGTGTGCCCGCGCCGCTCGCGTCAGCGGTCCAAACAGAGGCGTTCAAAGGCAGGGGCTGCCCGCCCCAGTAATTGAGGTAGTCCAACGCTTGGGCTTGGCTACAAACAAGGCGCAGATTCGCTTCAGCCAAAGCCACCGGTAAGACCTTCAGTGAAACCTCAGTCAATAAGCCCAGGGTGCCCCAGCTACCGACCATTAGGCGACTCACGTCATAACCCGCGACATTCTTCATGACCTGCCCGCCAAAGGTGAGCTCGGTGCCCGATGCATCCAACATTTTGATGCCCAGCACAAAGTCTTTCATCGCACCGACGGAAGCCCGAGCAGGCCCCGATAATGCGGAAGCAATTGCGCCGCCAACGGTTGCCCCCTCTCCAAACCGGGGGGGGTCGCAAGGCAAGCTTTGCTGCTTTTCAGCGAGCAACGCGGCCAAGTCGACCAAACGCATGCCGGCGCCCACCGTCACCACCAACTCCGTGGGCTCATACGCCACGACCTGGTTTAAGCCGCGGGTATCCAGAACCTCTCCCTGCAACGCCGCACCGAGAAAGTCTTTGGTTCCCCCACCACGAATCCGCAAGGGGAGCGCCGAATTGGACTGCGCCGCCGACCGAATTTGGTCAGCCAATAGTTGAACGTCTTGTTGCATGCGACTGATGTTATCTGCGATCGTCAGGGACGCAGGTGAATTTTTCACACGGGTCACGCAAATTTATTGCGTCAGCTTGTCCAGCACATACCTGTACAAATCCGTGGGACGAAAAAAAACCAGTGTCCTGCACTGGTTTTTTCGGCGTCGCGCCATACGCGCGGCCACCTCAGCCCATGAAGACCGCAATAAAGGCCAACAACAGCATCAAGATGCCACCGGCCACCGGCAAAGCGATGGGCATGTGGTGAACGATGGACTCAACCACATCGGGTTCGACGTCCTGAGCGGGCTGGTCATGTTCATTGTTCGACATAGGGGACTCCAAAATCAAAAAGGGGCATCCACACCGCACGTGTAGTAGCCAATGCGTTATTTTAGCGGAAACTGAGCGATGGCACCCGCACGTTTCATTTCTCAGCGGCAGCGGCGGCACCGAGGCTAGTCTGAATGACCCGTAACACCTCCTGCCCATAGGCTTCCAGCTTCTTCGCACCAATGCCCGCAATCCCGTGCAAGGCATCCGCATCACTGGGACGCTCTTGCGCTAGCGCTTTCAAGGTGTTGTTGTTAAAAATGACGTAGGCGGGTAGGTCGTGCGCACGCGCAACCTCACTCCGCCACGCTTTCAACTCGCCAAATACGCGCTGCCCCAACCTATCCAATCCGGCATCGTCAACGGGCACACGACGCGTTTGGCCGCCACTTTTGGACGCGCGCGCCGGGCTAAGCACGCGTTGTGAAATACGGGCCTCATTTTTAAGCAATGCCCGGGCGGGCTCACCCAAATGCAAGGTCGCATAGTCACCAGAACCAATTACGACGGCGCCCGTCGTCACAAGTTGGCGCAGCAGGGCACGCCACTGCGCCTCAGAAATATCACTGCCGATACCGAAGGTACTCAGCTGCTCATGCTGATACTGCGTGACACGCTCGGTTATTTTCCCTCGCAGCACGTCCAACAGGTGTCCGCTGCCAAAAGCCATACCGCTGACCTGTTGAAAACGGTAAATCGTGCTCAACAACTTACGCGCATTTTCAGTCGCATCAAACACCTCGGGGGGCATCAGGCAGTTGTCGCAATTGCCGCACGGCTGGCTGCGCTCGCCAAAATAATCCAGCAAATGAACGCGCCTGCAATCGGTCGCTTCTGCCAGAGCCAATAGCGCGTCCAACTTGCCGCGCAGCCCCTTTTTGAAGGCGTCACTGGCCACGCCTTCGTCAATCTGACGGCGTTGGTTCACCACGTCTGCAAGCCCGTAAACCATCCAAGCAACGGCCGGCTCACCATCACGCCCAGCCCGCCCTGTCTCTTGGTAATAGCCCTCAATATTTTTAGGCATGTCGAGGTGGGCAACAAACCGCACATCGGGCTTATCAATGCCCATGCCAAACGCAATGGTCGCCACCACAATGACACCGTCCTCACGCAAAAACCGATCTTGATTACTTCGGCGTACGTCGCTCTCCATTCCTGCGTGATACGCCAGCGCATTGAACCCAGCGCGCACCAACTGCGCCGCCACCTCTTCCACCCGTCGTCGCGATTGGCAATACACAATGCCTGCCTCACCCTCAAATTCGCTGCGGATAAAGCCGAGAAGTTGCGCCATCGCATCGCGCTTTTCGGCGATACGGTAGCGGATATTGGGGCGATCAAAACTGCTCACGAAAGCGCGCGATTCCGTCAGCGCTAAGTGGTGCAGCATGTCCTCTCTAGTCAAGTCATCGGCCGTCGCGGTGAGCGCCAGACGCGGCACGCCAGGAAACTGCTCGTGCAGCAAAGACAAAGAGCGGTAGTCGGGGCGGAAATCGTGCCCCCACTGGCTTACACAGTGGGCCTCATCAATGGCAAACAAGCCCACCTTGTTTTGGGCATGTAGTTGCACCAGCAACGCCATAAAGCGGGGCGCGGATAGGCGCTCAGGTGCAACGTAAAGCAGCGTCAGCTCACCCCGCAAGAGTTGCTGCTCGACCGCACGAGACTCTTCAAAGCTTTGCGATGAATTTAAAAAAGCCGCCGCCACACCGACCTCATGCAGGGCCCCTACTTGGTTGTGCATCAAGGCGATCAACGGCGAGACGACCACCGCCACGCCGTGACCTTGGCGCTGGCGAACGATTGCCGGGATTTGGTAGCAAAGGCTCTTGCCGCCGCCGGTTGGCATCAATACCAAGGCATCGCCGCCGCCAATCACGTGACCAATGATGTCTTCCTGTGCACCCCGAAATGCATCAAAACCAAACACCTCCCGCAAGACGGCAAGTGCAGCGGTCTCTGCCCCTGCATGGCGTGAACTGGCAGGCGCGTACGCGGTCAAATCAGCAGACGGCGCGCTCAAAGGAGAGGTGTCCATCCCGCGTTATGGCCACCGGTCACAGTTGTTCCCATGGCAGACCATCACAACGCCACCCATTGACAACCGAGCGGTGAAAGCTGTCATTGAGACCGCCTTCAAAACCATGTAAGACGTTGTACACGTCGGTAAACCCTGCCGCCTCCAACGCGACGCCCGCATCGAGTGTGCGCACACCGCTGCGGCAAATTAAAACCACCGGCTTATCCAAGCCCACCACTTCTTGCACAACCGCCTTCACGAAGACGTCTGGATTGGGGGTCAAGTCAGGGTACTCATACCAGGGCACGTTGATCGCCCCAGGCGGTCGACCCACATACAGAGACTCAATCTCCATACGGACGTCAATCAAACGGGCCTCTGGCTGCGCTTGCAGCAGTTCCCATGCGGCGGTTGGAAGCAGGTGTTTCATAAGCCCTCTATTGTCGGTCATATGAGACGGGGCCGTTTAAGGGCGCCAGAGAAAGCTAACACCTTCTTACAATGGGGGCATGAACCCTCGCTATACCCCATACACCCGAGGCCAAGGTTTGGCCGACTTGCTCGCCAAACGCATTGTGCTGTTTGACGGCGCCATGGGCACCATGATTCAACGCTTCAAACTATCTGAGGAGCAGTATCGGGGAGCGCGCTTCAAAGACTTTCACCGCGATGTCAAGGGCAACAATGAGTTACTAAGCCTCACACGGCCCGACATCATCGCAGACGTGCATGCGGGCTACTTGGCGGCCGGCGCGGACATGATCGAGACCAACACGTTTGGTGCCATCAGCGTCGCGCAAGACGACTACGACATGGCCAATTTGGTCTACGAAATGAACCTTGCCTCAGCGAAACTCGCACGCGCAGCGGCAGACCAATGCGGCACGCCAGAGCATCCCCGCTTCGTGTGTGGCGCGCTGGGCCCCACCCCGAAGACGGCAAGTATCAGCCCAGACGTGAACGATCCCAGTGCCCGCAATGTGACGTTTGAGCAACTCCACCAAGCCTACTTTGAGCAGATTGGCGCCTTGGTAGAGGGTGGCGTCGACGCTTTACTCGTCGAAACCATTTTCGATACGCTCAACGCGAAGGCCGCGTTGTTCGCGATTGAGGCATTTTTTGAGTCCTCGGGAGAGCGTTTGCCCGTGATCATTAGCGGCACCGTGACCGATGCATCAGGCCGCATCCTGAGCGGTCAGACCGTGACCGCATTTTGGGCCAGCGTTCGCCATGTCGCCCCTTTGGCAGTGGGCTTGAACTGTGCGTTGGGCGCCGCCCTGATGCGCCCGTACATACAAGAGCTTGCGAAGGCTGCACCCGAGACCTACATCATTTGCTACCCCAACGCTGGCCTGCCTAACCCCATGAGCGATACCGGCTTTGACGAAACCCCTGAGGTGACTAGCCGCTTGCTACAGGCTTTCGCTCAAGAGGGTTTGGTCAACATCGTCGGGGGGTGCTGCGGCACCACCCATGCACACGTAGCCGCTATTGGCGAGGCCATGCGGGGCCAGTCGCCCAGGCAGTTGCGGCGCAACGGGTTTTACGCCGAGGCCGCCTAGCCATGCTTGGGGTCGTCGACCTTGGCGTTTTCATTGCAGGGACGGTTGCCGTCGTGCTGTTGCCAGGTCCCAACTCTTTGTACGTGCTCACCGTGGCGACGCGTTCGGGTGTGCGGCGCGGTTATGCCGGCGCCTGCGGCGTCTTCACCGGCGATGCGGTTTTGATGCTGCTAACGGCGCTGGGCGCGGCATCGGTCTTGCATAGTCACCCCGCCGTGTTCCATGTCATCAGATGGGTGGGCGCCGCTTACCTCGCGTGGCTGGGCGTTAAGCTGTTGATCGCAGGCATTCACAAATGGCGGGTGACGCAGGCACTGCCAACGTCCGACCAGCCAGCGCCCTCGCTGTTGGCCACCTCGGCTATCTCAGAAGACTCCGGTGCGGCGGTGTACCGCCGCGCCTTGGTCATCAGCTTGCTCAATCCCAAGGCGATTTTTTTCTTTATTTCCTTCTTCGTACAGTTTGTCGACCCGCAATACCCGTACCCTGCGCTGTCGTTTGCGTTGCTCGGTGCCATCGTTCAGGTCGCCAGCGCACTTTATCTCAGCACCCTGATCGTGGGTGGTGTGAGGCTAGCGCAGCTATTCGCGCGCCATCAGCGTCTAGGCGCCTTGCTGAACACGGCGGTCGGCGCCTTGTTTGTGGCTTTTGGTCTACGCTTAGCCACTTGAGAAGCGTTGTGTCCAACTCGCCAACGCGAGGCACCAAAGAAACACCTCATTACGCCGTAAAATAAAGCGTCGCTCACCAAGGAGCGCTGCAACCGCGGTCAGGTCCACGCCCTGTGGATCACGCGCGTCAGGCTTGGTGAGTCGCTTCACGACGGTCCCTGATATGGCGCACCGTTGTAGCAAACGGCGCTCACCTGAATCTCTGTCGCCCCAGGTGAACGTTTGCTGAAATGACCACATCCCCCCCTACCCCGCTGGATACGCCCAAGGCGCGCCTGCCCGCTATGCTTTTATCTGGCTTAGAGCCGCTGCGCATTGACGAGAACAGCTTATTCATTAATGTGGGTGAGCGTACCAACGTCACGGGTTCTAAGGCATTTGCGCGACTGATTCTCAATGAGCAATTTGAGGATGCATTGGCCGTTGCACGCCAACAAGTCGAGAACGGTGCACAAATTGTTGACGTGAACATGGACGAGGCCATGCTGGATAGTCAAGCCGCCATGGTGAAATTTCTGAACCTCATGTCGGGCGAACCGGACATTGCGCGCGTCCCCTTCATGATTGACTCCAGCAAGTGGTCTGTCATTGAAGCCGGCCTACAGTGCGTGCAGGGTAAGGGCATCGTTAACTCCATCAGCCTAAAAGAAGGCGAAGCTGAATTTTGCCGTCAAGCCACACTCGTCAAGCGCTACGGAGCCGCCGCTGTGGTCATGGCCTTCGACGAGGACGGACAAGCCGACACCTATCAACGCAAGATCGACATCTGTGCACGGGCCTACCGCATCTTGGTAGACCGCGTTGGTTTCCCTGCCGAGGACATCATCTTTGACCCCAACATTTTCGCGATCGCAACGGGAATAGAAGAGCACGATAACTACGCCGTTGACTTCATCAACGCCACCGCTTGGATTAAAGCCAACCTACCCGGTGCCAAGGTGAGTGGTGGCGTGTCCAACGTTAGTTTCAGCTTCCGCGGCAATGACCCTGTGCGCGAGGCGATACACACCGTATTTTTGTACCACGCCATCAAGGCCGGTTTAGACATGGGGATTGTGAACGCAGGCATGATCGGCCTGTATGACCAGCTAGAGACTGTGCTGCGTGAACGCGTAGAGGACGTGGTTTTAAACCGCCGCCCCGACGCGGGTGAGCGTCTCATCGAGGTGGCAGAAAATGCAAAGGGCGCCGCCAAGGACGACAGTAAACGCAACGAGTGGCGCGGTCTAGACGTGCGCGCCCGCCTCAGTCACGCCTTGGTGCGCGGCATCAACGAATTCATCGTTGAGGACACCGAAGAGATGTGGCAGACCATCGCCAACGACGGGGGCCGGCCACTGCACGTCATCGAAGGTCCGCTCATGGACGGCATGAACGTCGTCGGTGATTTGTTTGGCGAGGGCAAAATGTTTTTGCCGCAGGTGGTCAAGAGTGCCCGTGTCATGAAGCAGGCCGTCGCACACCTAGTGCCCTACATCGAAGAAGAGAAGAAGCGGTTAGAGGCCGCCGGCACCGACGTTCGCAGCAAAGGCAAAGTGGTCATTGCGACAGTGAAAGGTGACGTTCACGACATCGGAAAAAATATTGTTACCGTCGTACTCCAGTGCAATAACTTTGATGTCATCAACATGGGTGTCATGGTGCCCTGGCAAGATATATTGGCGAAAGCCAAGGAAGAAAATGCCGACATTGTCGGCCTCTCTGGCCTCATCACGCCCAGCCTCGAAGAGATGCAAGTGGTCGCCATGGAGATGGAAAAAGACCCCTGGTTTCGAGAGCGGCAAATCCCCTTGCTTATCGGTGGTGCCACGACCAGTCGCGTGCACACCGCAGTCAAGATCGCGCCGCATTACAGCGGCCCTGTGCTCTACGTCCCAGATGCGTCACGCAGCGTGAGCGTGTCCAGTGGTTTGCTGGGAGAGGAGCGTGCGAGCTACGTGGAGAAGCTGGACGCCGATTACGAGCGCGTCAGAACGCAGCATGCCAACAAAAAGCAAACGCCCATGTGGCCACTACCCAAGGCGAGAGCCAATGCGGCAGCACTGGACGTCGCTACCTACACCCCCACCACGCCGACATTCATCGGTCGCCGTGTGTTGAAGTCGATTGACTTAAATACCCTGGTCCCGTTCATTGACTGGGCGCCGTTTTTCCAAACATGGGATCTAGCGGGTCCCTACCCCGCGATTTTGCAAGACCCGGTCGTCGGCGAACAGGCACGCAGTGTCTTCGCGGATGCCCAAGCCATGCTCAAGCGCATGATTGACGGTCGGTGGCTAACGGCCAACGCCGTGATCGGACTCTATCCCGCGCAACGCGTCGGCGATGACATTGTTTTGTACACCGATGAGACGCGTCAACAAGTTGCGCTCACGTGGTACGGTCTGCGCCAGCAAACCGAGCGGCCCATGATAGAGGGGGCCTACCGACCCAGCCGTTGCTTGTCTGATTTTGTCGCGGCACCCGAACAGGCCCTTGATTACGTCGGGTGCTTTGCCGTCACTGCTGGGTTGGGTGCGGACGCGAAAGCGCAGGCATTTGAGGCGGCGCAAGACGACTACAACGCCATCATGGTGAAGGCATTGGCAGACCGATTAGCCGAGGCCATGGCGGAGATGATGCACCACCGTGTGCGCACCGACTGGTGGGGCTATGCCGCGGGTGAGGCCCTGAGCAATGAACAACTGATCGGGGAGCAATACCAAGGCATTCGTCCCGCGCCCGGCTACCCGGCTTGTCCAGACCACAGCGTCAAGCGCGCCATGTTTGAGTTGCTGCAAGCCAGTGACATTGAGATGGCCTTAACCGATAGCTTGGCCATGACGCCTGCAGCCAGCGTGAGCGGATTTTATTTGGCGCACCCTGACGCCGCTTATTTCAACGTGGGTCGCGTCGGTGATGACCAAATCAGCGACCTCGCTAACCGCAGTGGCGTAGCTGAAGCCACCCTGCGCACCCTACTAGGACCCAATATCAGCTAAGGCCAGTTACGCCTGTAACACGCGCTGATATTGAACGGCCTCGCCGAGGTGTGCGGGCATGATGCCCGCGCTATCGCCTAAATCAGCGATGGTTCGTGCCACGCGCAACACGCGGTGCAGTCGGCGCGCCGACCAGTTTAAGCGCGCCGCAATAGCCTGCAAAAACTGGGTTCCTGCGTCATCAAGCGTCGCGTGCTGTGTCAGTCGCTCGCCTGCTAGGCTGGCATTGTGGCTCCCTTGGCGTTCGATCGCACGCTCAAATGCAGCAGCAACCCGCGTACGAACCACGGCCGTGGACTCGCCACGTTGCGCCTGCATTAACGACAGGTAGGGAACCGATTGCACCGATACATGCAAGTCAATGCGGTCCAGCAAAGGGCCTGATAGCCTCCCCTGATACCGCGCCACCTGTGTTGGTGTGTCGGTACACAGTTGCGTGAGGTGTCCAAGATAGCCACAAGGGCAGGGGTTCATCGCTGCAATCAATTGGAAGCGAGCGGGGTAAGTTACTTGATAGCGCGCCCGTGATATGCGAATCTCGCCGGTCTCAAGCGGCTCACGCAGCGCCTCTAGCGCGCGCCTTGAGAACTCGGGAAACTCATCTAGAAACAAAACGCCATGGTGTGCGAGTGAAATCTCCCCTGGCTGCGGCGGCACACCACCGCCCACCAAGGCCGCTGCGCTTGCCGTATGGTGCGGCGCGCAGGTGGGGCGTTGTCCAAATTGTGCGCTGTCAAATGAGCCGCAAAGCGACGTTACGGACGCACTGGACAACGACTCATCATGGGTCATGGGCGGCAACAAGCCCGCAAAGCGGGCTGCCAGCATAGACTTACCCGAACCCGGCGGGCCAACCATCAGCACGCTATGGTGACCAGCAGCCGCTATTTCGAGCACACGACGCGCCATAGCGTGGCCTTTTACATCTTCAAAATCCGCCATGCCTATTGGCGTCGGTTGCACGTTGGCTTCTACGGCACGCCAGCCTTCTTTTATTACCGGCGGGTCTTGCAAATGCGCCACCACATCTTGCAAATGGGCAGCGCTGTACACGCGGGCCTCTGGCACCCACGCCGCTTCGTGCGCGCTCACAAGCGGCAACACCAAACCACAAGGCTTGGGTGTTTGCTGTAATGCCAAACACATGGCCAAGCTACCCCGAACGGCGCGCAAGTCGCCGCTTAAAGATAACTCGCCTGCAAATTCATAGCGCGCTAACGCGGCAACATCAAGTTGCTCACTCGCCCCCAATATGCCCAAGGCAATGGGTAAGTCAAAGCACCCTGAATCTTTAGGTAAATCAGCAGGTGCCAGGTTCACCGTAATGCGCTTGTTGTTGGGGAAAACAAAACCGCTGTTTTGAATGGCCGCACGCACCCGCTCACGTGCCTCTTTCACCTCGGTATCAGCAAGCCCCACCAAGGTGAAAGACGGCAACCCATTTGACAAATCAACCTCAACCGTCACCGCGGCCGCCCCCACGCCCGAGAGGGCGCGGGTTTGGACGCGGGCCAAGCTCATCGCGGCACTTACGCCAAGATCAACTGACCACTGGTCATCATGGCGGCGCGTAACGCATCCATGTCGGCAGGGGTAGCGCCATACGCCGCTCCTGCACTCGCAAGCGTCACGCCCGTTAAGTCCACCTGCATATACGAGTCGAAGCTTGTACCATCGGCTTTGCCGTTGAAGTCAATTTGCACGCTAACACCTGTACTACCAATAGCCGTTAACTTAACAAAGTCAGCGATGTTAGCGGCGCTATACCCCTCTAACAAATCGGCCAAGTTCAACTTGTCGGTGTTCGCAGTCGCTGCAGCCCCCAACGT
>ERZ651776.304-NODE-304-length-72127-cov-6.943511_pt1 | contig 72127 bp, 42 predicted proteins | sample MGYA00514761_ERZ651776 | MGnify/ENA metagenome assembly ERZ651776
AGAGTGATGAGAGACCAAAACCACGAATGTACTATTTAGGGTATGAAAATGACGCTCTTGATTTTTTTCTTGGAGACAGACGTTTGTGTGTTTGTTTGTCGTCTTTTTGTACGATTCGTCCTCAAAAGTTGTCTCACGCACACACATCGCGCGCGCGCTACTATCACATCTCTCTGAAAGAGTTTAAAAATACCATCATCGAAGAGAAAGAACTATACTACCACGAATAAAGGTTGTTGTTTGTTGCCACGACCACAGAGTTTTAAAAGAGAAGAGAGAGATTGTCTCCTCCTCAATTTTGAAAGAAAGAAAGAGAAAAAGCCCAAAAAGGGGGAGAGTTGTCGTCAAAAAAGAAGATGAGCGACGAAGGTGGTGGTGGCTCTGCCGCCGCACGCACCCGCTCGAAGGCGCGAGTGATGCAAGAGATGGACGCGAATGCAAATAACACCGCGACTGGTAATAAGCCGCCGAGTTCGGCGCAGACGATGGACAAGATACAATCGAGGTACGTGAAATTCAATCCAGTTTGATAGTTTTTTTGTTTGTACCCCTCTTTCCAACGGACGTTTTTTTCCTCCTTTTTGCGCAAATGTTAATCGTCGTCGTCTGTGTGCGATTGAACACAGAAGACGATATGCGTTCGGATCTTTCTTTGTTTTTTGCGCGTTTGGTGTCTGTGCGCATTAGCTGGGGGGATGGTATCGTCGTCATCATCATCAACACGTCGTGCCTCCTTGCACCCAATTTGACAAAACTAACCAACACCATTCCCCTACAAAAATTTAAAATTCGACAGAATGTCTGCGTTTCGAGCGAAAACTGACAAACAGGGCAGTAAAACCGCATCGCGAGTCTCATCTGCGGTCAAACCGAATTTGCGAGCGTTGAACGATCAAAACTATAACAACGGCGATAACACCGGGACTTTCGTGTTCAACACCGCGGCAAAAGAGCGATCGAAGATTGCAGCTTTGAGCAAGTCGTTGTACGAACCGGAGGATGGCAACGGCGAGAATTACTCGGCGCTCATCGAGAAGTTACTCACGTGGAGACCGACGTCTGACAAAGGTTCCCCGGAGTACATGAAAGAGTTGTTAGGGCACGTTCAATCGCAGAAGAAAACTTTGAAGGCTTTGGTAAAGTTGAGAGAACAATTCGTCGTTGGCGCTGGAAGGATCGAGCGAGACTTGCTCAGAGCCGCGCGCAACGCGGAGAACAACACCGGCTCGATCCCACACACGCAACAAGAGTTGGCTGAAATCCACGCCGAGCGAGAAAAGTTGACGAAAATGCAGAGAGAGTCGCAAGAGCATCTGCTCAAAGTGCAAGAGGCGGAAGAGAAGCTGTCGAAAGCTACGGAAGACTTGGAACAAGAGCGCGCGCGAATTCGCGAAGAAGAGCACAGCGCGGTGATGGCAGCCTTGAACAAAAAGATTGCCATCGCGGAATCGAAAGTCGATGAAGCCATGAGAGCAGAGCAGAAGTTGCAAGAAGAGACGCACAAGTACGAGCAGTTGAAGTCTATGGAGGATTTAGGCGTCGCCGAAGCTTCGCAGAATGTGAAGAAGGCTTTGGATGAAGCGAGTCAAGCGAGAGCGGAGACGCAAGAAGCGAAGCACAATCTGTTCGAGTTGAAAGAAGAGCATGCAAACTTGAAAGGTAGATACGAAAGTTTGAACGAAAAGTACGCGGCAGAACGAGACTCGTGGGCGCAAGAAAAGCGGGAGATGGACGCGTCGAGGGAGAAATTGCAAATGATGGTGAACGATATGAACTCGACAACTGATATGATGGAGAAAGAGAAGAACGCTATGTTGGCGGAGAAGGAAGCGTTGGAGCAGAGTTTACAAAGCGAGATTGACAAGATCATGGCTGAAGCGGCGAAAGAGAAAGAGCTGGCCGTGGAAAATTTGGAACAACAGCTTACGGCAGAAGCGAGGGAGACGTTGGAAAACGAGAAGGCGGCGTGGCAGTTGCAAATGGAGGAGAAGCTCAAGGAGCAGATTGGTGAATCCAAGGATGGTTTTAATCAGCGATTTGAAGATTTGAATCAACGCTTAGCCGAGCAAAAGGAGAAGCACGATCTTATTTGCAAATCTATGCTCAAAGAGGCTGAAGCGACGAGAGCGCAATTGACCGCCGAGCACCAGGCGGCGTTGAAGCAAGCCACGCACGAGGCTGAGTTGGAAATTGCAGCGACAAAAACGGCGCTCGCACACGCCGAGAAGAACAACGAGCAGCTCCAGAACGAAGTCAACAGAGCTCGCGACGCTTTGTCGATGGATCAATCGGAGAGATCCTCGGTGAAGGATATTGCCTCGATGTTGTCGGAACACGCGGACAAGCTGAGCGAGAAATATGCTCGCGAAAAGAAGGAAGCGCTGGTGGAAAAAGAGCGAGAGTTGCAACGAGAACACAAAGCTTCGATGGAAGTGGCACAGGCGAATTTTGCGAAGGAGATGGAATCCGCGAAGGAGAATTTGAGGTCTCAATTGGAGTTGAAGGCGGCGCAGGTGTTAGACTTCAGGTTGGAGGAACAAGCCGCGACGCTTAGAGAGTTATCCGCCGAAGACAAAATGGTCACTCTTCAAGAAACTGAATTGAAACACAAAGAAGACATTGCGAAGTTACGCGCCGAATTCGACGCCGAAGCTGGGAAAAGAGTGCGAGAGGCTCTGGAGAGTTCGAAAGGGCGAAGCAAAGACGCGATGCTCGCCGCGGAGAGAGAGGCAAAGGCACGCTTCGACAAGCAGCTCGAATCTAAGATGGAAGCATTCGAGGCTGAGTTAGAGTCGCAACGAGCCGTGTTAACGAAGGAGTCTTCGATCGCTTTGGAAAATTTGAGGCAGCAGTTACTCAGTGAGGCTGAAGCAGAGCGCGACGCCTTGGAAGCGCAACTTCGAGCGGAGGCGCAGACTTTCATGGAGAGATCGAAACAACAAACTTTGCGTACGCACCGTGCCGAAATGGAAAAGCTCGCCGCCGAATTGGAGAGAAAAGCCGGGGAAGCGAGAGAGACAGCTGTCAGCGAAGCGGTCGAGAACTTGCGCGCAGAGATGGAGGATGAGAAGCAAGCGATTATCGAGGCGACGTTGGCTGAAATGTCCGCAAAGTCTCAAGCCCAGTTGGCGTCTGAAAAGGCAAAGATCCAAGCGGGTGCGGTTGCTCAAAACTCAGCGCAAATCAACGAGTTGAAAGAAGCACTCGAAAACGAGCGCCTCAAGATTGTTGCTCTGGAAGCGGCCGCCGCCGCCGCCGGGAGCATGGCGAGTGCGGTTCCCGCCGCGACTTCCGAGGAGTTGGAAACTGCAAAGGCCAACTGGAAAAAGTACGAAGCCAAAGCAAATTTACTCGAAAATACGATCGCACAATCCGTTCAGTCTGCCATGCACTCTAAGGAAGAGATGTTTATTCGTGAGAAAGCTGATGCGATTACCAAGTTGACGGTTGAATACGAGATGAAGATTAAGCGCGCGGTGGATGAAGAGCGCGAACGCCTTCACTCAAAGAACGCGATTGATCCATCTGTGAACTCACAAGCAGAGCTGAATTTGCGCGAAGAGTTGTTGCGAGTCCAAGAGGAAAAGAACGCCGCATTGAGAAAGGAGAAGGAAGTCGCAAGACAGCTCGAGGAATCCAAGGCGACGGTGGAGTCCTTGAAGTCGAGAACATCTCAGTCAGATCAAAAGAGCCAAACGTTGTTGGATCTCACGAACCAAGCCGAAAGAGCGAAAGCGGAAGCAAACGCGACGTTGAAACGCGCGCAGAAGATTGAAGAAGAAGCCATGAGAAACGCAGACAGGATGCAAGAGATGGAGCAACAGTTACTCGAGGCTGAAGAAATTCGACGCGCGATGCACAACCAGATTCAAGAATTACGTGGAAACGTCCGGGTATTCGCGCGCATGCGTCCCCCGTTCGTTGGTGAAGAAGATTACTGCTCGGTCGATGCTTTGGACAAAGATTCAATCGCCGTTACGGTTCCAGAACTTGAACCGAGAGTATTTAATTTCGATCGCGTGTTTGACGCCGCCGCCTCGCAAACGGAAGTTTTCGAGGAAGTCGAGTCTATGATTACGTCGGCGATGGATGGTTACAAAGTGTGCTTGTTCTCTTACGGCCAAACCGGAAGTGGGAAAACGCACACTATGTTAGGTTCCGGAGACGGCGAAGATCGTGGTATAATTCCACGAGCGGTGAGTGCCATTCTCGAGCGCAAGGAAAAGTTGCTCGAGAAAGGATACGAGTACGAAATCGAAGCATCATACGTAGAAATCTACAACGACCAAATTCGAGATTTATTAGCTGGGCCGAACGCAAAGCACTCCGAGCGACATAACATCGTCACTGCTCCGGAAGGTGGATGTCCAACCGTCGCGGGCGTCGTGAGAGAATACATCGATTCCGTTTCAGCCGCGGCAGCTCTCGTCCGAAAGGCAACTGCTGCGCGCGCCGTTGAAGCGACAGAGATGAACACGCACTCTTCGCGATCGCACACGTTGTTCTTAGTATACATTACTGGCGTTCACATTGCTACAGGAACGCAACTTTCTGGATGTTTGAATCTCGTCGACTTGGCCGGGTCAGAGCGCACGAAGCGTTCGGGCGCCCAAGGCACGCGAATGTCAGAAGCGTGCGCGATAAATAAGTCACTCTCTTGTTTAGGGGACGTCTTTGCGTCCATCGCGAGAGGTGATAAGCACGTGCCGTATAGAAATTCGAAGTTGACGTATCTTTTAGCACCATGTTTGGGAGGCGACGGTAAGACGCTCATGTTTGTAAACGTAGCTCCGGAGGAGGAATCCGCGGAAGAAACCGTGGCGTCTCTGCGATTCGCATCCACGGTAAATGCTGTAGAATTAGGCCACGGTAAACGGGCAAAACGAAACGTCACTTCCATGTGGCCATCGTTTGGTAACTCGCAATTGAGCAAGGAACCGCCCTCTACCAGTCAGCAACGAAGACTGAGCAGCAGAAATCTACCGCCGCCGTCGACTGCGGCGCGAAGACAAAGTAGTGGTAGATTAGGATCGTACGGTGGACAACAAACGGGACAAAAGAGAGGTCGCTCTGCCGCAGAAGAGAATACGACTTCGTATGGAGGAGGGCCTTCGAAGACACCTCGACGAACTCGAGGCGGTCGGCGTTGGGAATAATAAAATAAACGAAAGAAGGACGAGAGAGAGAGGAGGAAGCGCTCTTTCGTCTCGAATATAAAATCATAATAGTGTGTTACAGAACTACTAGCAACAACAACAACTGCGTATCTTATATATCATTTTTAATATCATTTACACGAGACCTTGTACAAATAACTTTATAAATATACATTTTTATTAAAAGCGTCGCGAAGGCGCGCAGGCGCGTGCGATACTATGACAAGGAAAGAGTGCTAATAAGGAAGTCAGTCAGTTTGTGTTTTGGAAAAAAACACCTAATAAAACGAACAACACGCATCTTCACTTTTAGTTCCTTCTCTCTCATCATCATGTCGTCCTCTTCTGCGCTTTGTTCTTGTTTGAGCAGCGGAAGCAGCGTCACGTCCACGCATCGTCGTCGCAGAGCGTCGTCGTCTTCGTCGTTGACGTCTTCTTCTTCTTCGTCCTCTTTCCCTTCTTCCCGTCGTGGATTCTCGCCGCCCTCGGTTTATCTCAACAAGAACAAGAACAACAACAACATTAACAACAACAACAACAACAACACTAGCAGCGGCAGCAGCGGTAGAAGAAGATCATCATCGTCGTCGTCGAAATTAAAAGTATGCGCGGCGATGAGTTCGATCGATGACCCGAACTTTGCGGACTTGTCCGACCGATTGAAACTCGATAACGTTCGTCAGTCGCTCATTCGTCAAGAAGACTCAATAATCTTCGCGTTAATCGAACGCTCGCAGTATAAAGTGAACGATAAGATTTATAAGACGAACTCTATCGATGTGCCGTGTTACGACGCGAAAACTGGCGTGAGAAGCTCGATGATTGAGTTTATGTTGAGAGAACGAGAACAGATGGATGGGAAAATTCGAAGGTACACTTCGCCGGACGAACACGCGTTTTACCCGGAAAGTTTACCACCGTTGGTCATACCACCGATGAACTTTGGGGAGGTTTTGCACGAATGCGCGTTGAAAATTAATATCAACGATAGAATTAAAGAGATGTACGTGGAGAATATTGTTCCGGGAATGTGCGAGAGCGGCGATGATAACAACTACGGGTCCGCCGGCTTGTGCGACGTGAACTGTTTGCAATTAATATCGAGACGGATTCATTACGGAAAATTTGTCGCGGAGGCAAAGTTTAGAGCGCAACCGGATGAATATTCTGATTTGATTCGCAAACAAGACGGGAACGGATTGATGCAGTTGTTGACGAATCAAGCGGTGGAAGACAGAGTGGTTGCGAGAGTCACGAACAAGGCGGCGTTTTACGGGCAAGACATCAACGAGGAAGTTCCAGATGCGAGCAAAGTTTTGACGAATCCAGAAAACCAAAAGTATAAAGTCGCGCCGGAAATCATCGCGGATTTGTACTTTAAGTGGATCATGCCGATGACGAAAGACGTGCAAGTTGAATATTTATTGCAAAGGTTGGATTAAATTGATCGATTAAATTACTATGCGAATTGTTTTTAACTAACTACACTATTATATTTCGAACGTACCGGTACCCGGAGGTATAATTGCTATATTATTATATTTAAAATGTGTATCTATATAAACTAAACGCGCGGGCACCTAACGCATGCGTGAACAAAAGCTGTCATTATCGCGCACTCTTAACCGACAAAGTGTATGCCGTGTTCGTTGAACACTGCCAACAGTTGTAAGAAATCATCCTGCGTCATTTTACTCGAGCGCATCTCCACGTATCCGTTCGTGTTTAATACCTTTTCGATTAACTCTTTCACGTGATCCTTGACTTCCTGTCGTTTCTCCTTGTTATTCGCCTCTTCCTCGGCTAATTCCATGGCGTCATCATCTAATAAATTCACCTTTACTGCTTTAAACGTCAAATAGTTCTTCGTTAACAACTCCAACACCGTTTTCGTTCGAAAAATCCCCCCTAACGTCTTATTTTTCCTCCCAAAGCACAAGCGAATTAAACCATCCCACTCTCGAAAGTTCACCTGCACTGGAGGTTTCCTCGGCTCGATTCTCACCACGGACGAATCGACTTTCGGCGGCGGTCGGAAATTGTTCTTCCCTACTTTTAAAATGTGTTGCGTCTTCGCCAACAGCTGCGTGTTCACCGCCAAGCGACAATACTGCGCGTCGCCAGCCTTCGCGACCATTCGCATGGCAAACTCTCTCTGAAACATCAGCGTCGCGCTTCGAAACTGTGGTCGATGCGAGAGCAACTTAAACGTCAGCGGCGAAGAAATCTGATACGGCACGTTTGCCACGCACACGTCGAAATACGGTAACTCAACCTTCATGAAATCCCCTTGTATGATTTCCAATTTCGACTGGTACGGCGACCCTTGCACTCTCCGTTGCAACTCCAAGACCATTCTCGCGTCGTACTCGATCGCGACGACTTTCTTACACGTCTCTAGTAATTTCATGGTCAAGTTCCCGGTCCCTGGTCCAATCTCTAACGCGACGTCGGTGCTTTTCGCTCCTGATTTCTGAATTATCGAATCCACAATCGCCGGGTTTTTTAGAATGTGTTGGCCGTAGGACTTCAAGAACTGAATGCCTTGATACGCCGCTCTCGTTGACATGTCTTTCGCTGCCTTGGAGCCACCATTTTTTTTGGCCACGCCTCCAGCCACGCGTAATCCGTTGTTCATTTTTCTTGCTTTTATTACTTCAGAGAGAACAGAGAGAGAGAACAGAGAGAGAGAGTGAGAGTGAGAGTGTGATTTGTGTTGTCGACTTTTTTCCTCTAGAGAGAATGATCGTGAATGCGTTTAACTTTACGTGGAAAAGGCCGCCAAAAAATTCCCACCTTCAAAAAAGCATAGAATTCACACAAAAACGACACAAAAACACACATCAACACATTATTTGAAGAAACGTGTACACGCAAAAAGCCAGAAGAGCACGACGGTTTTATTATATAAGAGAGGATTTTGACGATATCAAAATACTTATTATTACGATGATGATGCTGTTGGAGAGGAAGGCGACGACGACAACGCGTGATGATGATGATGATGATATCAAAAACGCAGCAGCAGCAGAAGAAGTTTCCCGGGAAAATTTTCAAAATCACGAAGGAGAAGACGAAAAGAACACCACCACGCAGGAGAAGAAGTTAAAGAAGAAGAAGAAGAAGAAGCGCGATGTTGATGGGACGACGACGATGAGAGATGCAGAACAGGGAGACGATGATCAATTCGTTCGCGGGGCGGAGGAGGAAAGAGTCGCCGCGAAGAGAAAGAGAAAGGAAGAAGGAGAAGTGGTGATGAAAGGGTTGAGGGAAGGCTTCGGTGTGAATACCACAGTCGCAACCGCCGAGACGACGACGATTCAGACGACGACGACGACGCGGGAACAAAGAGTAGAAGAAGAAAAAGAAGAAGAAGAAGAAGAAGAAGACGAACGGCAACCGAGAGATCCTATGACGATTGATTGCGTAGATATTGAACATACTAGAGCAGAAGACGCACCACTCTCGTCGTCGTCGTCACCGCCGCCGTTATTATTGTTAGCATCATCGAAGAAAACGACTTCGGCAACGGTGAAACAACCGCGCGAGCGGTGGACGGACGCCGAGCACGCGCTGTTCACGGATGGTTTGAAAATGTACGGCCGAGCGTGGAAAAAGCTAGAAGAACGCGTGAGAACGAAAACAGTGGTGCAAATTCGATCGCACGCGCAAAAGTTTTTCGATAAGTTGCAAAGAGGTGAAGGGATGGAAGAGGAATCGAAAGAGGAGAAGAAGGCGTTGTTGAAAGCGTGGGCGAGAAAGGTTGTCGGTGGAGGTGCTGGCGAGACCTCAGATACTAATACTGCTGGCGATGTTCCTGCGTCTACTCCTACAACAAAGGCAACGAAGAAGAAAAGCGGTGCTCTTACCGCGGAAGAAGCACCGCCATTATCTCAAGTTGAAACTGCCGCGACGCGAATGGAGGCGCCAACGAAAAGAGACGAGTTGAATGAAAGCATTCAAAAGGATGTGAAAGATCCGATGACGACGCCGACACCGACAACGGAGAAATTTGCAGCGGAGGTTGTTGACTACAATATCGACGGGAATACTACGAGCAATAGCAATAAAAAGACGCGTCAATCGAAGTCGCTCTCGTTGTTGTGCGAAAGGTTTCTCAGCTTGTACAGCTCTGGGTACGAGAATTTGATTTCGTTAGACGAAGTGTGCTCGACATTAGGTGTCGAAAGACGTAGAATATACGATATCGTAAACGTTTTAGAAGCTGTTGAAGTCGTAGTTAAAAAAGGCAAAAACCAATACGCGTGGTTTGGCGTTTTCAGGCTCCCTAGCGCCATTGAGAAGATTGAAAAGTTTGGCGCTGAATCTTTCGACATCAAGTTACCGGAGAAGCTCTCGTTGCAAGTGTTTGAAAACTCACTTCCGTTTCAATCGGGCGGTAAAGATGCAATTAATGGTGTCAAGTCCGTAGCAAACGGTGAAGAAGATCCTACTCTTCCTGCGAACAAAGCTAAAGCTACCGCCGCTGGAAAGAAGGAAACGTCCGAGAGAAGAGAAAAATCGCTCAGTTTGATGACGCAAAAGTTCATTACGCTGTTCATGGAAGCGGAAGATGGCGTCTTGGGACTGGAGGACGCCGCCGCCGCGATGTTGATGAGTGAAGGCAGCACTGGTCCAAAAGCGACGAAAGACTTCAACGATAACGAGTTGAAGAAGAAAATCCGAAGATTATATGACATAGCGAATATCTTATCGAGTTTGCGCTTACTATCAAAGATTCATCTCATGGACAGCAGAAAGCCAGCTTTCAGATGGATGCGCGCTGAGGATACGATAAGAAAACTGATCGCGACTGGAAAGGAACACGAGTGGTTCGGCACTACTCCAAAGTCTCCAGATGCGAAAGGTCAACTCGTGGTGAGTCCCGTGAAGGAAGGAGTGAGTGACGACGCTGCGATAGGTGCGCTCACCACGGATACCGTGCCGCGATTACTCCCATCGGCTATAACGGCTTTAGGAAGAAAGGACCGACACGTCTTCGCCGCCCTGCAAACCATGGAAAAACTCCTTCAAGCGCAAGCGGAAGATTTGTCCGCGAAGAGTGCGGCTCAATCCACGGTACCAGATGGACAAAAGAAGATACCGGAGATGTTTCTAACAACAGCAAATTTGTTCGGGGCTGGGGAGAGTTTTCAATCGAAAACTGGCGATGGTATTTTCAATCAATACATCAACAACTTTACGCAGAATATGCGAAAGTAAATAGCTGTGCAATCAACTGTTGTAAAAAAGGTGAAGGTTTTTTTGATTAAAATCGCGAAACACGCACACACACACCCTCTCTCTCTCTCTCTCATACGTTCGATAAGAGCACCCTTAAATGTTCACTCCTCTTTAATACCATTACTTCGATTGTTGTCCTTTGCCGGTCCTGTGCTGCACAATTAAGCGGCGACTATCGACAAAGATGTTGCTCGATTGCGCGACAGCTGCTTCGCACTCACTGCGAGATGCATATTCAATGAAGCAAAACTTCTTTCTCTCTTCTCCAAAATCGTCTTTCGGGAATCCAAAATCGATCGATATTATGTCGCCAAATTTGGAGAACTCTCTTCTCATGGCCGAAGCAGGAGTGTGAAAATGAATATTTTTCACAAACACGACGTGAGAAGACGACGTTTGCTTAATAACCGCGGTCGGCGTTGGTTTCTTTTTCTGCTTCAACTCAGCGAGAAGCTGTTGCTTTGCCTCGGCCAAGTTTACATCACCGAGTGGTTTCGTTTTCTCGTACCCCGGTGGCGGCGTCTTCTTCGAATCGATACTTCCCGGGGACTTTCCACTTCCTACCTCCGAATCTATCTCGTCGTGTCTCCTGTGTTCCTTTTTCTCCGTATAAAGCGCATCGATTTGCTTCTCGATGAATTTCATCTCGTGCTTCGTCGTCGTATCTCCAAACGATGTTCGCCTACCGCCTTCTACTCTTCCTCTTCCTCCAGTTGGGCGCGGAGCAGGTATCGGTGTTGTTGGCGCCATCTGTTGCCGTTCTTCTTGTTTCCTAGGCGTCGACGTAACTGGTTTTGGCGTCGACGGAGGAAACACCTTCACCGCGCCGTCGTATAAGTCTGCGCCCGTATCTCTCGTCCCAACGCCTTTATCGATTTGATGCTCGCGGCTGAGCTGTAATAACTCGTTCGTACACACAAACTCGTATGACTGTTGTTGTTCTGGTTGTTGTTGTTGTTGCTGTTGGTGGTATTGTCCGTGCTCGACTCGACCTCCTCCCCTCGCCGTCGTCAAAAGAAACGTCTGCGAAAAATTCCTTCTGCTCTTTTCCTCTCCTAGATTATTACTGCTACTGAACGCTCCTTTAACCAACACGAGCAGCGTCTTGTCTTGCACAAAAGTCACCTCCGAGGCATCTAAACTCGAAATCGTCGTGTTCAAATCCATGTAATACTTCTCGTGGGAAGTGAAATGTGATTGCAGAGACGCGCGTGAGTCTTGAACTTCGTTCTTCGGGGGCAGCGTTAGGTTTGTTTTCGAAGTTGTTGTTGCGTCTTTACCTCCGTTTTTGGTTTTGTTGTTGTTGTTGCCATTCGAAACGTACGAAGTGGCCCTGTGCGCAAAAGGCGAATAAAAGATCGACGGAACTTTCTTAGGCGCATTGTGTAGTGTTGTGTAATACTTCTGGATGAAGTGTCGGGCGATTGAGTCCGCGGAAGAGGAGGAGGAGGAGGATTTCGAAGACATATTTGTGTGTGTGATGAAAGCGCGTATTTTTTGATTAAAAAATGTATCTTTGAAATGTAGGGGTCTCTCCTTTGTCTTGAGTTTTTAAAAGTATGCTATATAATAGTACATGGATTCAACTCCGACGCGGCTTCTTGCACGCGCGGACGTGACTGGCGTGTCCAACGGCTGAAGCACAAACGCGTCCGCACTTTTCGCACGTTCGAGGCACGTTCACGAATGTTCGTTTTTTGTTGTTATCCGAACGAATGTTCGGGTCGTACGGCGGCATCGACGTGTGTTGTTGTTGTGGTTGTTGTTGTAGTTGCGACGGTGGTGGTGGTGGCGGCGGCATGGATGGTTCTTGCGACATTCCTCGCGCGCCTCTTCCCTCTCGCGCTCTTCGCATCTTCTCCATGTTTCCGGCATAGACGTAATCGCTTTCAATTTTCTGTCCGGCACCTTGGCGTCTTGCGCGACCGGTAGTGACCGTGGGCACTTCTTCGTCCGATACGTACGGTTCGAATCCAGACATGCCAAACTCGTTCACTCGTGGATGCGGTGACTGCTTTCGCTCGGCTCGCGTTGCCCTCGATGTCGTTTTTGTAGTCGTTTTTGCGCTTGCAGTGTTAATGATATTATTATTGTTGTTCGCAGCGTTCATTTTCTCGAGATATTCAGCGCTACGATGCGGCTGTTTGGATCGATACTTTTTCGATGCGGCGAGCATTGCGCGAACTTTCGCCGGATGTTCTTCCGCGTGTTTTTTTACGTGCGCGACAAAACCAGGGTGAGACTTACACACCTTGCCACACACGGTACACCTCGCGATTTCGTGTTGCTCAAACAACGTCGCGGCTAAAGGTCGCGTAGGTTGTGACGGAGCTAACATTTCCGTCGTATCGTTATTCATACGGCTGGAACCTCTCGCAGGCGATGATCCAGTGTTGTTATTCTTCGCGCGAGGTGACGATGTACCACCGCCACCGCCACCAGTGTTCTTATGGTGCGAATTTTTTTGTTGCGCGTTTTGTTGGCGGTGATGTTGTCTTTGCTGTTGTTGTTGGTGCTCCTGACGCTGCCTTTGCATTTGCTGCTGGCGTTGCATTTGCTGTTGCTGCTGAAACATATGTTGTTGCATTTGGTGCTGTTGCTGTTGCATTTGGTGTTGAAGCATTGAATAACGTTGTTGCTGAGTGGCGTTCGGTGGCAGTTGCAATGGCGGCAAATTCATCATGTTGCCACTGCCGTACAGATCGTTCATGGTATTATTATGCGTATCTTTCTTTGCGCCTTTCTTCTTGCTCTTTTTCCCGTTGCTGTTGTTGTTGTTCGCAACGTTGTTGTATCGCATTTGAAGTTGTTGCTGCTGCATTTGCAAGTGTTGCATTTGTTGCTGATACTGTTGAAGCTGGAAGTTATAACTGTTTGCGTTTGCGTTGTTGTTTTTATTATTTTTATTATTATTCGCGTTCCAATTATCGTTCACTCGCATACCTCCGAAACCTATGTACGAGTTGTCATACATACCAGCTTCGTTGAAATATCCACCTTGTTGGCCGGTACCGTTCCCACGTCTGTTGCTGTTGTTATTGTTGTTGTTATTATTATTACCATATTGTTGCATCCCGCGTTTCGGTTTCCGTTGTTGCTGTTGTCGTCCCAAGCTACTCGTGTTCGTCCTTCGCATCTGTTGTTGTTGTTGTTGCTGGAGTCGAAGCTGTTGTTGTCTTCGTTGGTATTGTTGTTGCTGGCTATTGTTATACTGTTGTCCTCCTTTTTTATCATTATTATTATTATTATTATTATTCATCGCGTGCTTGTTCACCCCACCGTTGTTATTAATAGCGATACCTAAGGTTGACTTATCCCCCAACCATTCAAAGCTCTTCTCCCCACTTTCCTTCCCGTTTCCTTTCCCATGACTCCCCAACCGCGTGTTCGCTTTGTAATCCTCGTTTCGGATAAATATTTCCCCGTCCGCTACAAGTGCAGACGCGTTCGCCGTGTTCTGTCCGTTCACGTTCAACGTCGGTAACGACGTGCACTCGATTCTCACCCACGCGTTTGTTCCATCTTCAAACGTCACGTGAAACGGGTGCGACTCGCTCGGGTCGTGGAAGACGATGCAAGCTATCGTCGGCCTCTTGTACGAGTTGCCGGCGGTTCCCGTGCCTCGTTCTATTTTCATTCTTCGCCCGAGCCATAAATGATGATCATGATACTGATGTTTGTTGTTGTTGTTGTTGTTGTTGTTGTTGTTGTTGTTGTTGTTGTTGTTATCATTCTCGTTATTGCGCTCCTTCATCAAAGAAGGTTTCAAAAGTACTCCTCCCTCGTCGTTCTCATTTTCTCTCTTCGTCGTCCCGTCGTCGTTTACGTCGTCGCCTTCTTTATTCGTCTTCTCTTTTGCGCTCCCATCGACTCCCCTCATTTCTTCTTCTCCCTCTTCTTCTTCTTCTTCCTCTTCTTCTCCGCCGTCCTCGATGATGTCTTCACTGTTCTTCTTTGTCTTCTTCTTCTTTGTCTTCTTCGTATTTACTTCCACGCCCAACAAAGCAGCAGCAAAACCACCACCACCATCACCATCACCGACATCTTCTTCTTCTTTCTCACTCGTCGTCGTCGTCGTTTCCGTCGTCGTCTTCATCGCATCAAATATCAAATCCCCTTTTTCTGTTCACGTCCTCCTCTTTCGTGTGTGTTGTCTCTCATTAAAAAAGTGAAGAAGAGAAAAGTAAAAAACACAATTTTACGCGATTTTTTTTGCCCCCTCTTCTCTCATCAACATCAACGATGATGATGATGATGATGAAATATGACTTTGCGCGACGACCGAGACGACGAAATACTATTTGAAGAAGAAGAAGAGTACTAACACGCATGGGAAAATGATGTTCACGCCTCCGCCAAAAAACAACACCTCTTCGCGTTCTTCTTTAGGAGGAGGCGGCGTCGACGATTCAGACGATTTAGACGATGAAAAGAAGACGAAGAAGAGCAGCAACATTAACATTAACAACAAACGTTCTTCTTCTGCTTTCTCGACGACGCCTCCGCCGTTGTCGTCGGTGTCCTCCTCCTCGATGATGACGATGAAGAAGAAAATACTCGTGTTAACGAAAGAGCGAGACGAGGCGAGGGAATTCGGAGAGACTGCCGTTGCGCTCTTCAAGAAGGAAAAACTTCAGATGAAGAACGAAGCGAAGGAAACGCAGGTTCAATTGCTGAACGAGAAAAGAAGCTGGGAACAAGAGAGGAAAAGGTTGAACAAAGAAATGAAGAGATTGGAGAACGAAGTGGAGAGGTTGAAGAGAGAGAAGGAAGAGGAGGAGAGGAAACGGACGTCGATGGAGAACGAAAATCATCGGGCGACGACGAGCGCCCCCGCGGAAGACGACAAAGCCGAGAACAACAACAATAACGCCAACGAAATATCTTTGACTGAATTTTTAGACATGGAAGTCGCATTACATAAAGAGCGCGAAAGGAGCGCGCAATTAGAGAGAGATTTAGAAGCGAAAGCGAAAGAACACGCGATGAAGAACGAACAGACAAAACTTGAAATATCCAAGATGACCGCGGAGAGGGAGACGTTGAAGGCAAACGTGAAAAACTTGTATAAAAAATTGAACGATTGGGATCAAATGCAAGCGGAGAATTTGAAAGCGCACGAAGCGTTGCTCAGAAAAGAGGTCGAGGTACACAAGCAACACTACCAGAACGAGCTCGAGAGAGCGCAAAAGGAGCACGAATTCCATTTGCAATACGAAAAGAATCAAAAGGAACAGCAGTACGAAAGATACGAAAGAGAGAAGAACGAGATCGCCGAGAGAGAATACTCGAAATATAGAAGGGAGGTGGAACGGGCGGTATCCGAAGCACGAGCAAAAGCCGAAGAAGAGTTCAACGAAAAGATAGAACGGTTCGAACGAGAAACGAGATCGAAAGAACGCGAAGTTCGAAAAGAAATTCGATTGTTGGAAATCGAGTGCGAGAAAATGGTGGAAGCGCGAGTGAAAGAGGCGGTGAAAACGATCGCGCGCTCCGTTGAGGAAACTTTCGATATGACAGCAAACACTGGATTAGGTTTTACGAAAGCTTTGGACGAGCAGAAAAAGAAAATAGATGCTTTGGGTATGAAGTGCGCGACGATGGTTGAAAAAGCCAAAATAAAGCTGGAGAAAATCGCGGTGAAAAGAGAAGAGGCGTTGAGAGAACTCGCGAATGCGATTGAAATGACGAGCGACAAAAGACGAGAGTTTGAAAAATACGAAGAGAGAATGCATCAACGCGAGTTCCATGCTCATCACCATCATCGCACACGGGCATATCAAACTTCTGAACAAGAAGAAGAAGAAGAGTACGACGATCCGTTTTCGCCGGAATCGAAAAGTTACGTCTCCAGAGGAGATGATGAAGATTTCGATTACAACTGCTTAGATCCATTCGGAGACGCCTCCAACCGAAACGTAACATCGAATCAACATCATCATCATCACCGTCACGATGAAAACGACGAAGTGCACACGTTGATGCGGCAGGTAAAGCTCCTACGAAGAGAACTCGAAGGTTTGGCCAAAACTAGGAAAGACGAAAGCAGCGCTTTGAAGCAAAAAATATTGAGAACGGCGGAGAGAAAGAGAGAGAAAAAGAAGGAAAAGAAAGAGATCCTGACCTCCGTGCGCTCGCGTTTAGATTCGCTCATGCTGATGAATTAGATTTTTAGTTATGTAGTACAAGACATTCGGACATGTATATTAAAAAATTTGCTCAAATTTTAGCTGCGTGATGTTGTTGCTGGAGCACCCCCTCTCTTTTTGTATATAAAACGCGAGCGAGCGAGCGAGCGAGCGAGAGTTTAGTCTCTCTCTCTCTCTCTCTCTCTCTCACTTCGCTCTCTCTCCCCCCCTCTTTCTATGACGATATAATAACGCGTTGCACGTGTTATTAAATGTCAGAAATCTTCGTCAACAAATCGTCCACGGTTTGTTCCAACTCCTTTCTCGATTCCTTGAACAAAACGTATCTGTACACGAACCAGGCGGAGTATCCCAAACCGACCAACTCCATGATTTTCGGCAACAACGGGATGGCGTTGATTGCTCCGACGACGGTGGAGGACAACCACAACGCGACCGTCGCACCGGCGACGTACGTGATCACTTGGCCTTTGTTTTCGGTGTCGTCCCACTTTTCCGAGACAGTTTTCACGAGTTCTTTCGTGTCAAACTTCTCCGCGCGAACGATTAAAGAGCGAGAGGCGGATCGTTGTTGATTCTGTTAAGAAGAAGAAGAAGAAGAAGAAGAAGGTGAGCACGATGAAAAAAAAATACCACCACGCGTCGTTAAAGCGGTGATACCCGAAGAGAGATCTGCGCGTTCCAAGAAGGGTAATAAAATAAAGGAGTGCACACCCTCGCGCCGGGCGCGCGCGGACCCTTTAAGAGACGACGAGGGAAAAATATCTCCTCTCTTTCAAATTCAAAAAGAGTTGAGAAAGATCACGCGATACAATTTCACACCCACCTTCTTCATCATCGGCGAGGAGGCGGTAATCTTCGCCGCGTGACCTCGTTGGAAAGAGGAGGAGACAGAGGAGGATCTTCTCGCAGAACCCAAACGCATCTTTTGGGAGATCGGTTGGAAAGTAGCGGTAGTAGTTATCGCAGACATTTTCTTTTCAGTTGTTGTTGTTTATATTCTGACGACGTTTCGTTCGGGATTTTTGCATTCGTCTCTGCCAAATCTGCTGATTTCATTCATTCATTTTTGTTGCCCAAACAAACAAACAACAAAAAGTTTTGTTGGACTCTCGACTCTCTTTTTTACCTTCCCTCATCACACTTTTGTTCGCCGAAAAGTTTTGAAAGGGATGATGGAAGAAGAGTCTCTCGGTCCTCCTTCTCCTCCTCCTCCTCCTCCTCCTCCTGCTTCTTCTTCAGGGAAAGAAGAGGCGCGTGATGGAACGACGACGACGGTGAGAGTGGTGAGCGTTTGTGTGCGAGAAGAAGAAGAAGAAGAAGAAGAAGTGGAAAACGGAGATGATGTTGATGATGCCGGTGAAGAAGATGTGAACAACGAGAACAAAAACAACGAAGATGACAAAAGTGAAAAAAATTGGCTCGAGAAAGCGAAAGACGGATGGCGCGCGATGCGAGAGAAGAAGCGAGAGAAGCGAGAGGAGATTGAGAAAATGATCGCAGATGTAAGTGGCAGCGGCGCAAAGGAAGAAGAGGAGGAGGAGGAGGAGGAAGATGAAGATGAAGACGAAAAAGAAAACGATTCCATGATGGTGTCGATGATGAATGCTGAGAATAATAGTAATAGCAATAAAAAGAGTAGCAATAAAAAGAGAGTCAAACTGCGAACACAAACGGCGGCGTACAAAGTGACGAGGAAAATCAGATCAGCGACGGAGCGAATACGAATGATTGGATCACTTTGCGAGAAATGGGAGAGAAGATTGTTGTCAGTAGTCGTCGGCGCTGGCGATGAAGAGAGCGAGAACGACGACGCCGGAAACAAAACAGTTGAGCTGGAGGAGTTGGAAGACTTGTGCGTATCTTTGGTGTCGATATTGAACGAAAGCGTGGGAAAGCTGCGAGCATACGTGAAGGAGAGCAGAGAGAAAGTGTTACCAAACGGAAGCGTGGGAAAGAAAGAAGATGAATTAGAAAAAGTAGAGCAAAAGGAGGCCAAAGAGCAGTTACGCGAGAAGGCAGGTTTCAAAATCATAGCGCGCTGCCTGGAGCGTTCGGAAACTTTGGAGAAGCGCGTGATACAGTCCATGGCAAAATTAAATGCGAAAAATAAAGAGCTCGTGCGCGTGAGAGGCGACGACTCGCGAATTCCATCGAGTGAAATCAAATCGAAGGCTGCGTTGGTCGTGGATGCGTTTACGCTTTACCTCAAAAGCGAAGAGCAACATTTGAAGAACGAGAACGAACGCGCGGCGAGGCTAAAAAGAGAACAGACGGTGGCAACGAAAAAAAAAGAGAACAAAACGAAAGAAGATCCAACGCCAGTGAACTTATCCAGCCTCGATGCTTCGACTGAAGTGTTCAAGTGCTTGAAGTGCGATTTAGCGTTCCAATCGTTCGCCTCACGCAACACGCACATGGAAGTCAAGCACTTCGACGGGGCGAAAATGTTCTTCTGCAATAAGTGCGATGGCACGTATACGAGTAGAACTTCTCTCCACAGGCACGTAAACAAACACCACTCGCAAAAGTGGGCGTGTAGATCGTGCAACCCGATTCGTTGCTTCAAATCTAGGTACGATTTGAGGAAACACGAAGAAAGTAAGCACTACGAAGAAATGAAGAAAAGAAGACGCGAGTTGGGAGAAGAAGAAGAAGAAGAAGAGGGAGACGACGATACGACTCCAAAGAAAAGTTCAAAAGATATGAAAACAGCAAAGAAGAGCAAAAAAGAGACGCTCGACGAAACGTTCTATACGTTTGTAAACGGGTTCTTCTTAGAAAGTAGCGACGAGGACGAGGACGAATAGAAAATAGAAGCAGATGAGAGAGAGAGGGACACGCGCGCTCGCATTGTATTTTAAAGTTAGGAGAGCATTGTAAAATGCTGGGTACTTTTAACAAAGTTATTTTTTTCAGAGTTTAAAGTGCTTGTTGTACGGCTCCACGAATTGAAAGTCGCATATGATCGATCTGCCCGCAAACCATCGATTGTTCAAGCCAAACTGAGCTTTCTTTGCCGCTTCGACGTCGTCGAATTTCAAATAGCAAAAACCGTACGGGTTCTCTTTATCAACGTGCGCGTGCACGCACTCCCCGTATTTCGAGACTTCACCTTTCACGTCTTCTTCGATGTCTAACCACCACTCCTCGTCTGTCTCTTCCGCGGGGTCGAACAAGTTCTTTAACAACACGCACTTCGTGGGGATCGGAGATGATGGACCGAAAAAGCCTTGCGTCATCATGATCAACTCTCTCTTCTCTTCCTCTTTGGTTTTGATTTTTACCGCGTTGTGCGTCAAGGTCGCCGTCGGGATAGCACCAATAGTTGTCGCGTCGCCGCCTGCTAATTTCTGCATAAGTTCGGCTCTTTTTGCTGCATCCATCTTCGCATACGTCGCGGTATCGTCCATTTGCCCACCCACGCGATCGTCATCGTCCTCCTCGCCGCCGCCGCCGCCGCCGACGTCGCCACCGCCGCTTCTATCGTTGTTTCTATTTTTGTTATCATTCTTCGCACCACCTTGTCCTGCCGCGACGGATATTTTCAAAGCCTGTCCAACGAGCTCTAACCCATTTAATTGCGAGACGGCGAGCATGGCGTGCGACCACTCGCGATATTGCACGATTCCGTGTCCATTCGATTGCCCGTTTCCATCTCTGGAAATTTCAATCGCGTCCAACGCGCCAAACGGTTCAAACACCGCTTTTACGTCTTCTTCGGCTAAACCTTCGTGTAAACCGGCAACAAAAAGCGCACACGGTCCACTCTGTTGCGTTCCATCGCCATTTCCTCGTTTCCCTTTCCCTGTGACGCCTTTTGCCGCCTGCTCGGCTTCCCAAGCGATGTTTTTCTCAGCCTCGGAATGTTTCACCATTACTTTTTGTCCTCTCAACGTCTCCCCGGTCAGCTCCAACGCTTTCGGAATGGACGATTTATCTTGAAACTCGACGTACGCCATTCCTTTCGATATCGGCCTGTTTCTATCGTAAATAATTCGCACATCCGTGACCTCCCCGGCTTTCATGAAAAATTTGAAAATATCGCGTTCGTCGCTCTTCGTGCTCAAATTATACGCGAAACACGTCCGCGTATCTCTATCAATCTTCTCCAACGCGCGTTTCTCTTCCATAGCTCTTCTTTCTTCTTTCTTTCTCCTCCTGTTCGCTTCTCTTTCCGCGGACGTTTCTCGCGGTTTATTATTACTTCGATCTCTCGAGTCGTCGCGTTCGCGGTCCCGACCTCTTCCGCTCCCGCCGCCTCGTCTGCCGTTATCGCGATAATCTCTCGAGCGCGACCGGTGTCTCTGCCTTTTCTCCCCTCGGCTCCCTCCTCCACCACCACCACTACCGCGTTCGCGTTCTCGAGACCGATCTCGAGACGAACCTCTTCTGTCTAGTCGTTTCCCATCCTCCTCGCTTTCCCTTCCTCCTCGTCTCCCTCTCTTCTCGTCAGAAGCTGAAGTTGCTCTCTTTTTTCCTCCTCTCCCACGACCATCATCATCATCCTCATCGTCCCCGCTAAACTCTCGCTCGTTTATCGAAGACGTCGTTTTCTTCTCGTCTTCTCTGTCATCGGCGCGTCCTTTCCTCCTCCTTTCTTCTTTTTTCTTCAAGCCTTTTCCGCCGCCTTCGTCGTCGTCGGAAATCGTTTTCGACGATGATTTCAGATGATGATCAGTACCACGGGAAGAACGAGTGGTCGTCGTCGCAGCAATACTCGTACGCGTCGTCGTCGTCGTCGGATGATTCGAAGAAGAAGGATCGTCCAATCGACGCTCTAACGCGTCCCAGGCTTCCTCGTCCGAGTTCTCCGAGTTCACGCCGCCGCCACCCATTATTATTATTATTATGTGATGGTTGTGTGTGTGTGTGTGTTAATTCGTTTTGTCTGCTTTTTTTGTTTGAAGCGAAATTTGAAGCAAAATGTTGAGGAAAAAAAGTTTTTTGAGGAAAAAAAAGCACTTGAGAAAGAACACGATGAGCTTTTTTAACGAAAACACAAAAGCAGAAAAGACACAGCAGACAAAAGATACACCAAGAAGAAGAAGGATGATGACGATGATAGAAAAATGATAGAAAAATGAACCCACCCACGCTTACTCCTACGACGAGTGGTGGTTTTGGTTTTGGTGGTAGAAATGAGGAGGAGGACAGAGTGCGAATGGTATTGGAACGGATGATGATGATGATGATGTTTTTTAAATCATCATCAAAATCACGTGGTGGTGGTTCTCATTCTTCTTCTTCGCAACTGTATTTTGTTGTTGATGAGGATGAGGATGAGGAAAATAAAGCGGGGAAGAAAAAGTGCGTTTGGAAACACTTGGACGAGGAAGAAGAGAGAGAAAGTACAGACGTCGTTTTTCGATGCGCGAAAGAAATCGCGGAAAAATCCTTTGCCGCGTTAGACGTGTACCGGTTACATTTTCTTTGTTTCACTCAAAATCATCGTCGTGTTTGTGATGAGACGGAAGAAGAAGAAGAAGAAGAAGAAGAAGAAAAGCGCGAGCGAAGAAGAGCATCAAACAAAAGAACAAAAAGAAGAAAAAGAAGAAGACGAAGAGCAGAGTTGGTCCTCGCAAAACTCTTGTTTAATAACGGAGACTACTTGTGCGCTTTGGTCGTTTTAAGTTTGAGAGTAGACGAAGAAGACGACATCGTATCGTCGACGTCCGCGGTAGAGGTTGAGGAGGATGACGATATCGAAGAAGAGACAAAAACGCTCGAGGGCAAGTGCGCGGAAGAGATTTCAAAGAAACGACTGGAGAAAAAGAAGCGCGAGAAATCCTTTGCTAATGCGCATAAACAAGAACACGAGCAAGAAAAGTTTGAACAGGATTCAGTAGATGTAACAACAACAACAACACCATCGCCGACGCAGCAGAACGCAAACTTTTTTTACGACGATATTCCCGCCGTGCTCCTTCGAAATGGCGCGTACGAAACTTCCAAAGCAATTGGATTAGCACGACTCGCGTCTACGTCCACTTCTACCGATCGAACGAACAACATCATTAACGATGAACAAATAGCCGCGGCAAACGCTTACAACGTCGCTTTAGCGTGTTTAGGTGCGAACAACGACCTCGAATCGGCGCTCGAATTGCTCTCTCGAAGCGACGTGCTTCGAACGTATCGTTTCGACCAAAACTATTGGTTGCGAGTTTCCTCCTGCATGCTTCAGTGGCACGATAAAACCAAAAGCAAGAAGACGAGCGATGAAAACAGACGACTTTTGAAACTCGTATCTTCGTGTATACGCTCGGCAAAGTTTGTAAAAGAGTTACGCCAAAGAGGCTGGAACATATTTTTGATCCTCCGTTCTCGCGGGAGGGATACTAATAAAGAAGAAGAAGAAAACGAAAATGATGATGATGAGAGCGTTTCTTCTTCTTCTGCGCTCCTCGACGAGATCTGCGATAGGTTTAAAGTCGCCGCGTTCGAGTGCAAATCTGGTAGTACTATTACGTAGTTTTTGGTTCGATCAAAATTCCTCATTATTTTTTTATTTCAACACACCAAAAGCAAAAGGAGATAATTATTATTACTCGTAGTCTAGAATAGTAGTATTAAGATGGTGATGATGATGACGATGATGATGAATGCAGCATCATCATCATCACCATCACTTCATCCCCGTCCTCGTTTTCGTCGCAATCATCGCTTCCTGACCAGAGCGCAGTCCGAAGCGGACGCGAGCACGTCTGCTTCAACAAGCAGCAATTCCTCCAATTCAGAAAAAACGACGGCGACGGGGATGAATTTAGCAACAACAACTCCTGCGTTGTCCAACAAAGACCAGTTCGTGAACTTTTTCCGCACGGCTTTACCGTACATCACCATGCACAAATCATCCGTGTTTGTGATTCACATCCCCGGAAACGTGATGAGAGACAAAAAGTCGAACGTGTTTAAATCCGTCATGCAAGATATCATAATCTTGAGAGAATTAGGGGTGAAGTTAGTGTTAGTGTTAGGTTCGGACTCGCAAATATCGGATTTGACTGCACTGAAAGGAGAGAAGCCAAAGTTTTCGGTGAGCAAGTTTGGAGCGACGAGAAGAATTACGGACGAGTTTTCGTTGGAAGCGGCGATGGAGGCGTGCGGGAGAAACAACATCGCGGTCCAGGCGCAGTTAACGCGAGGACCGGATGTGAGATTGACGAGGAAACACGGCGACCATTATTCGGATACCGGTGGGTTTAGTGGGGATGGGAACAACAGTGGCGGCAGAAAAGAGAACATCAGAGATATCAAAAACAACGGACGAAACTTTCCAGTCGCGACGAGCGGGAATTACGTGTACGCTCGAAGACGCGGAGTCGTCGATGGCGTCGATTACGGGTTAACCGGGGAAGTCGTGAAAATTGACAAGACGTCAATTTTGGAAACTTTAGAGCAAGGCGACGTGGTGCTACTCTCGAGTTTAGGCTTTAACGCCGCGGGAGAGGTTTTTAATTGCGTGTCGAGAGATATCGCAGTCGCTGCGGCCATAGAACTCAACGCGGATAAATTAATCGTTTTACCTGAAGACGGGTATTTACCTCGAGATGAAACGACAAACGGGAAAGTGAAGAGTTATTTCACGCTCTCGGATGCGAAGAAGTGGATGAAAAATTTTGCCAAAGGTACTGAATACGAAGATCTGGTGGAAAACCATCGCGCGTATGCGTGGTTGCGAAGTGGATACGCGAGTAACGGGTCATCTGATGTCCCCGGAAACGGCGGCGCGTCTACGAATACAAAGAACCCGTTTACATCGAGCGGGGAAAATATTCAAGTAAACTCGTGGATGCGCGCGCAAGAGATGGACTACGAGTGGCGCGTGCCGTCGTGCCCGATTGAAATGTGTGCGGCGACGTTTGCGTGCCACTGCGGCGTGAAGCGAGTTCACATGGTGGATCCGAACAAGAGCGGAAGTCTCTTGATGGAATTGTTCACGTCCGACGGCGAAGGAACCATGGTTGCTGGTGATCGATACGAAGGCACGAGAAAAGCTACAATTTACGACTGCATTGGCATTCACGACATGTTACAACCTTTGGCGGATGCTGGCATTGTCGTGTATCGCACGGAAGAAGAATTGAGACGTTCGGTGATGAACGAAAGAGTTTCCTTCTTTGTGACCGAACGCGACGGCAACATCATCGCGTGCGCGTCCTTAACGGAATACGAAAACGGGAAAAGTTACGAAATTGGTTCCTTTGCCGTCGCGAGAGAATACAGACGAGAAGGCAGAGGCGACGCTTTGTTATCGTATTTGGAAGAGCACGCCTCGGAGAAAGGGTGCGAACGCTTGTTTTTATTGACGACGAGAACGGCGGAGTGGTTCACCTCTCGAGGCTTTGAATTCGACGGCGCCGCCGAAGACGAAAGTTCAACCTTACCGAAAGGTAAAGAGGTTGTCAAAGGACGAGGCTCGCTTTTGTTTTCGAAATACATGACTATTGACAGTTTTTTAGAAGAGAGTTAGTTTGAGTGACCGTGGTAAAGTCTATGCAGTTTGATGAAGTATTGAATATATTATTATTGTTAGTATCAAGAATTCTTTGCTATTTCAAGAAAACCTTTTCGCGTTCGGTATCATCACATCTGCGAACCGTTTATTCGCGTCTACTAACTTTGCATTTACCAAGTCGTTCGAATACGCTCTCAACTCTGCGGTTTCTTTCGTCTTTCCAGTTCGAACGTGTCTATCGATGACCCTTTTCGTCGCCTCGTCCACCGGACAGTTGACGTACCACGCCTCGTCGAAACACGTCTCGTCTAAAAGTCTCGACCACGGCTGCTCGGGAAGAAATAAATAGTTCCCTTCCACTAAAATAATCTTATGTCTCTTGTATTCCACGAGAATGTCGTTTTCCACCGGATCGCCTTTCCCGTGATCGAAACTGGGGAAAGAACCGCTCCCGGTTTTCCGTAAGTTCACGATATCGTTCACGAACCTTTCGCTGTCAAAAGTAAACGGCGCGCCTCGCTTCGCCAACGCGTGTTGCGGGTTGTCCATCTTTTCCAGTTGGCTTCGGTAATAGTGATAGCCGTCCATCGGGACAATCGCTATGTCATACGCCGCGCTCTCGTTGTTATTACTATTATTATTAGTATTCTGTTCGTTTTCATTCTCCTCGTTCTCGTCCTCTTCTAACTCCTCGTTTACTCCTCCTCCTCTGTCGCCGCCGCCGCTGCTCGCGGTATTCGCACTCTTCCTTCTTTCGAGTTTTCGAAACTGTCTGCACACTTGTTTCGCGAGCGTGCTTTTCCCACCACCCGGTGGCCCGGCTATTCCGACTATAATTTGCGCGTCTTTACCGCTCGGGTGTAACTCTTTCGCCAAACGTAAGCGTCTCGCGCACGCTCTCGCCACGTCCAGAAACGTCGTCGTGTCGCTTATCGCGTTCGTATTGGCGAAACTTTCCGCAGACGATGGGAGGAACGTGAATTTACTCTCCACTCCGATGATGGCATTACTTTTTCTTCTTCCTCTTCTTCTGTTACTTCTTCTTCTCAACGACGACGACGACGATGGTGACGATGGCGCGCACCGGTAGCAGCATCCAAAAGTCGTCATCCTCGTCGCTTTTAAAAACTGTGATGACTCTCTCGTTGTGCTTTTACTCGTTCCTTTGTGCTTTGTTTGTTAGATGAAAGAAATGAGAATTTTGTGACGAAAAAACAGTTGCATGAAAAATAAAAATTCTTCTCTCTTCTGTTGCTTCTTCTTCTGTTCATTAAAAAATTTCAAGCATGCGCTGTGTTGTTGCATCAGCGGCGGCGATTGAAGGGCACTCCTCACAATCCGTCGTCGTCGTGGCTTCATCGTCGTCGTCATCTTCACGACCACCAAAATTAAAACCCTGTCTTTTGAAATTGTGTCGTCGGGGTTATTCTTCTTCGAGAAGAAGAAAATGCGAAGCGCTTCGAAACGCTCCTCCTCGGATAGAAGGTGAAGATGATGATGAAGAAGAAGCTAAAGAAGAAGTTGATGACGACTTGGACGCGACGAGAAGCACCAACAAAACCACCAAAACCATCAAAAGAAGGAGAAGAGACATCGTGCTGGCTTTACAATCATCTTCGATGTTGTTCACAAAGAAAAGCTTTGCTCGTAATGGAGAAGAAGAAGATATGTATTCAATATCGAGCAACAACAGTATTACTAATAATAATACGTATTACAAATACGAAATCAACGCGAGGAAGAGACTGTTGGAAACGCAAAGGTTATACGCGTTACAACCAGAAGTCGATGAAAGGAGTAATAATGATGTTGATGATACGAATAATAATAATAGTAATAATAGTAATAGTAATGAATCCGTAATAGAGATACCGATGACGTACGACGGCGCGTCTTTCGTGTTGGATTATTACATCGGCGACGCGAGCGTGAGAGGCGTGGTGGATACCGGGTCTCCGTTTATAACCATTCAAGGTGGGAATGGGAGCGAAAATTGGGGGTTTGTGACGCAAAATGATATTCGGCCGAGCCCGTACGGGGAGACGTACGAAGTGTACGGGTTACAAGTGGATTCGAGCACCGTGTGGTGCTTGGGTGATTTGCGGTTCACGACCGGTTTTAACGATGATTCGCGTTCGCGTTCGCGCGATTGGAATTTACGGGAGATGGTTTTAGGCGTCGTCAACGGGTCCATGGCAAACGTGGGCGGGTCTATAAACGGCGCGAACGCGTCGTTCGTTGGATTGACTAAATACCGACAAGACTGGATTCGACCGACGTTTTTAGAACAAACCGATGTGAGCTCTTTTTCCATGAATTTCGAGAAGGAAACGTTGACGCTCTCGAGGAAGAATTTAATCGATAGAAGAAACGATGCGAACGTTTTAGCGATGATTGATTTACGACCACTCGGATCACCGGTGTATCACTACGCGGTTCTGTTGGACGATTTGTACATCAACGGGGAAAAACATAAATTTAAAAACAAGAACGAAAAGACGTACGTCATTTTCGATAGCGGGACGACCGGATTGTTAGTGTCTCAAGATTTATACGAAAATTCAGCCTTTCGAGATGGCGCGTTTCAAGCCGCGATGACTTTTACAGACGTGAAAGGAAACAAAAGCTCCGTCGCCATCGGGTCGTCCATTCGCACGTGCACGAGGAAGTGTTTGTTTCTTTGTCTGCCGCTCAAAGTGCCTTGGGACGGCGTCCTCGAGGAAAAATCGAACGTCATTTTTGCCGGTTTAGCGGTTTTAATGAATCAAGGTGAGATCACCGTCGACGCGGACGAAGGCGTGCTCAGATTAAAGTCAGACCCTGGCGTGAGTAGAATGGAATTTGAAGCAGACGAAGAAGGGTTCATTCCAATCAGAACGAGAGGAAAATTAGCGAGCGATATCAAACTGTACAACGAAACGTAAAGAATTTTGGCTATAGATAGCGCGGCGCCGCGCGGCAACATACTGTAACATTAGCGTGTACTGTAAGTAAAGAAATAAAAAAGTGTACCTAGGTAGTACCAGGTACTCGTAGTAATATTATTAAAAACTCGTCGCGACGATATTAAACAAACAAACAAACATTAAATTTTTTTCTTGCAATCCGCGTGTGCTTTGTCACCCATCGCGTACGCTTCTCTGACATCGGTCTCACCATTCATCGCGTAGACGTCGTTGAACGAGTGCGGGTTGGTGGCCATTTTAATCTTGAACACTTTGCCGCCGCACTGCGATATCGTACTCGTCATCGTCAACTTCTCCTTGGACTTGGGCATGAACACGTTCGTGTACACTTGGCCGTCCGGTAAAATCAACCCGTCGTCGCTCTCGTCGACGACGTTATATATGATTGCGTTCGATGCTCTGATTTTTTTCGCGGTGACGTTGACCAACAAGCAGTTCTCGACCTGAATGTCGCCGCAGTTGACGTTACTCACGACGGAGGATTTCACCGACCCGCTCTTCGCCGTGGACGCGACGATGACTGACTTGTTCGATTCGTCGTCGATAGAGGCTTGAAAGTTTGCCAACTTCACGTCGCGACTCGGGATATTCAAATACAATCTCAACGCCTCTGCTTCGGCATCGTCTCCAGTCACCATCAAGTTGTTCTTTCTGTACAACTTCAACAAGCCGTAATCCCACCAATACGAGCCTTGGCCGACGTCCACCGCGCCGAACAACTTCTTCTCAGGAAACTGCTCCAACAAAGCTTGTTTGAACTTCGTCATGCGGTCGTGGTGCGCTTCCGCTTGCTCTCGCGTCTCCTCTTTCGTTTGCATAATCTTCGCGTAGTTTTCTTTCGTCATCGTCAACGGCATCCAAAAGTGCGGATCGGAATCAAACTTGGCGGTTTTCCCCGCCAACTCCTTCTCGAACTCGCTCAACATCAAACTTAACATTTCGTGGCCCAGTGAAAACGATCCTAAACTCGGACCGACTTGTTTCACCGATCCGAACGATTTCAACAGCTCCGACGCGGTCGCGTGGCTGACTTTTTCAACCTGCGTCGCCTCGTTCTCGCCGTTCACCGCGATTAACCCGTAGTTGGAGAAACCTTTCTCGTTCCACTCTGTTTCGTTCGGCATTGGGCCCATGACGGCTAAAATATCCGCGTGGTGTTCGCCAGATTTGTTGTGCCCTGCGGATGGAATGAAAATCTGGTCGCCCCAAAACACGGAGACTCTTCCCGGTCGCTCTTTGGCGTACCTGTTCGTCTGTCTCACCACCGCCTCGAGGATGGTCAAGTTTCTCGCTTCCCCGGCGACTTCCACCACCGCGGGTAACTTGACCCCAGGTTTGTTGTTATTCTCCGCCCCGGGTAACGGCGCTAACCTGGTCCCTTTCCCGGCCGTGTGGTACAAACCGATCGACCCGCCGTTGCTTAAAATCAAATCCAAATCCTTCGCGTCTTTCGCCTCCGCCAACTTTTTCGCTTTCGCGTACGCGTACAAAGTGCCCAATCCGTTCCCGGCGCCGTCTTTGTTCGTCCAGTCCTCGCACACGGCGTAAACTAAGGCGTCTTTTTTACACGCCGACCCTCGCGTTTGTACCAACCGTTCGCCCCAGTACGTCGCTTGGTGTTCGGTCGAGCAACAGACGATGACGGCGTCGAAACCGGTTTCGTTGGCGTTCATCTCACGTATCGATTCGAGCATAGATTTTTGCTTTTCCTCTTGGGAAGACTCCATTCCGTTGAAAGAAAACGCGTTGCCCATCTTGTTGGTCCGGAACGGCGCGCAGAGGAGGTTGAAGGACGAAATTTTTCCCGTTGTTTTTGTTGCGCTGCGTAGTAATACGCAGCTGTTCTGCGTTTTTCTTCTGCGGTATTATTCTTTTCTTACTCGTCGTAATTGTCTCTTTTTTTTCGTGTTACAACGAACTTTACAAGAAAATGAGGCAAAGAGCAAAGAAGGTTGTATTCTTTTCCATCGTCATCGTCGTCGCAGGAGCCACTTTTAGGTGCGCGCGGCTGCTGTGTATACTACTTGTACTATTATTATTATTATTATTATTATTACTACTACTACTACTACTACTACTACTACGGAGTAAGCTTTTCGAGGACATCTTTCCTCTCTCTCATCCACGCGTTGAGAGAAAATTCTTCTTCTTCTTCTTCTTCTTCTTCGAATACGCAAAAGATGAACGTCTTGGCGTCGGCGATGGAGAAGCTTTTGGCGACCAACGCTTTGCGAGGCTTGTACGGGAGATAGACCATTCGGTCGAAGAAGACGGAAGCGATGGCTCGAATGACTCCCCTCGGCTGCGAAGAAGAAGATGTTGTCGTAGTTGCTTTCAATTCGGGAACGTTCCAGGAGGACGGGTGCATGCCGACTTTATGCGTCACGTGTACTTCGCCCGCGCCTCTTTTCTTCTTTGATTTTTTCTTTCTCAACATGACGGCGGCGTTCGCGATGAACGTTAGTGTCAAATTCCTATTCAGCTCCACGTCGGCTGGGTTTCTACCATCCGCGCCTTCTCGCGCGCCGTCTTTCGCCTCGCCGGTGTCCTCTTCTCTCGAGACGCACGGGAAATTCCAGACGATTTTATCGAAACCTTCATCTATGCACTTTTCGACTCGCTCGAGAACATCTCTCTTATTACTTGCGGCGACGGCGGCGGCATCCATCAAGCTCTCTTTCAATTTCGCCGCGTCCACCCCGTGCAACACCAAAACGTCCTCGCCGCAAACCGCCAACTCATCCAACGTCGCCTTTATCGCGTCTTTCCCGTACGCCTTCTCCAAGCTCGCCTTCGTCTCGTGCGTCGTCGCGATCAACTTTACCTTTTTTAATCGTTTCGCCAAGCTCAAAGAAAACGTTAAATCTCCGTCGCCGACGGTTAAGATCCGGTCGCCTTTCGCGTACAAGCCAACGACTGATTGTTTTTCGTTTCTCGCATTTTGTTCTTCTTCTTCTTCTTCTTCTTGGTGATGATGATACCTCTTAAATCGTTCGCACTCCTCCGGTCGTTTCAAAACGATTTTACTACTACTACTACTCTTCTTCACATCGTCCTCACCACTTAAACAACATTCGCGCCTCATCTTCTCAACTTTTCGTACACACGCTTCGCATTTTTTGTTCAACACAAAGTTGCTGCACGACAGTTGCTCTTTAAACGCAAACATTGGAGGAGGAGGAGACAAAGAAGAACTCTTCTTCTTCTTCTTCTTCTTCTTGAAATTCCCATTATTGATGTTTTCGTCGTCGTCGTCACAACACGTCTTCTTCCTCTTGTTCTTCTTCTTCTCCTTCTTCTTCCTCTTCCTCTCGCTGTTGTTGTTTTCCTCCTCCATCATCACCATTATTTTTAATAGGGGGGATGTGTTGCTTTGACAGACATTTGATGAAATTTTGATCGAGTGCACAGAAAATATTGAAGCATCCAAAAATCTCGTCGTTCTCTAAAGCGGCGGTATCTGAAGAACAATTAAAAACTAACTCTCGCATTGCTGCTACTACTACTACTCTAGTGCGAGTAACCGGTATCATTCCTCTCTCACCGACCGTCTGTACACGCGAGATTGAATGAAAATGACCAAGTCGCACGCTATCGTTCCAAGCGAGCCGAGGAGAAAGGTAAAACTGTTCATGCGCTCCTCTTTGCTTTCTTTTTGTAACAAAATGGCGGCAGCGTAGAGCATGTTCGCGAGAGCAACGTTGCAGAACATGTACAAACTGATACCTTTCGTCGATTTACGAACGAAGTTTTTGGAGATTTGGAAGAATCGCCCGAAAATATAACACGACGCGGAGATGTATCCGCACGCCCGACCAAATCGCTGCTCCGTCCGGGAGATGTTCAGAGTTCGAACGATGCAGCCAGTACTAGAAATCAGTTTTCGCCTCTCGCTTGATTTCCTTTGCACTGCCAAGAGAGGAAAAGTACTAGTGCAGTATCCTCTGTGTGCAAAGAGCGCGAAGGAGGAAATGGGGAAGAGGAAGAGGAAAAGAGCAATCGCGCTAGGTGTTGCTTGGAGATGGTGTCGTCTCCGGGGAGATGGTGTCGTCTCTGAAAGAGTTTCTGATGGAGGAAGTGCTCTTGATTGTAATCCAGATTCCGAATCCATCATCTCATTATCTTCCCTCTCGCTCTCTTCTAATACGTGGTAATATACGCGAGAGACTCGCGGTCGACAGGAGTATAGTAAATGTTCGTACCAGCAGACTTGCGCGACCAAAAATATATCGCTCACGGCAAAGTAGATGGCTGTGTAGAGCTGCAGTGGCGTCTGTCTCGTCAGCACGCAAGAGGTCATGTTCATCGTATCACCTACGAGCCATAAAAAAACAAACCAAACGCTCAAACCAGCCGCAGACTTCGACCTAAAGTTCAAAACGTATTGCGGGAACAGCGGGAAGATGAAAAGAAAAAGCGCAAAGACGCCGAGAAGAAAGCCTATAAAATGCTTCGAAGTGTACAAACACACGCGAAAAATGTCTCGAACTATGCCATCCTTCGCTTTCGTCGCCGCAGAGTCGTGATACCAAATCGGGCATGCGCACGAGGAAGGCATCGATTCCTGAGCGTCCGCGCTGTGTATGTGATGTGATCGTCGTGAGAGATATAAAAGAAATCTTCGCGTATTTTAAGTGAAACGTGTGGGAAATATTTTTTTCGCTTCTGCAGAATACTTCTCATAAAAAACAGCCTCTTTGTGGGATTTGACGCAAAAATGACACCTGTCACTTCTTCTCGTCATCATCATCCTCTCGCGAGCGGGCAGCCAAAAGAAGAAAAGGTTTTGTCGTTGCATCGAGAAGAAGAAGAAGAAGAAGAAGAGAAAGGAAAAGACAAAGAGTCTGCAGGTGAGGACGATGATGCTATCGATTACGATCGAGAAAATATATTATGTTCTTCACCGCGAACGCGCGCTTTAGACCATTTCAGAGACGACCGGCTCTTACAGTCCGCGAGATTGCTCCGGAAAATATGCGACAGTTTAGTATCATCATCAGAGGAAGAAGAAGACAAAGAAGAGTTGAAAGATACAAAAGAGAAAGAGAAAGAAAAGTTGGTGAAATACGTTCTGGAAAAAGCGAAACAGTCGGAGTCGTTCATCGAGATGTTGAGAGAAGACGCGGAGAAAGATTCGTCCTGGGAAACGCAGAAATCTTTCTCTTTTGGCGGGAGAGACCAGACGAAAATTTATTACAAGACGACGGAAAACGATACGAAATTGATTTTACGAGTAGACCAGGCGATTAAAAGAGAGATGTTAGTGCCAGTGTTAGCGACGTTGAATGAAAGTCAGCTGTACGCGTCGTGGTTACCTTCGTGGACGATGCCGAAATTGAAATTTTCGCGAACCGAAAAGCTCGACCAACGCGGCCGATGTTCGCAGCTTTTACTCGTTACGGTGGAGTGTCCGTGGCCGTTTTCAACCAGAGAGGTTGTTTTGGACGCGCTGGCTTTCGATGATATCGACGAAAGTGGCGTGGTGGCGGTATTGTTGAACAGTTGCGATTGCGAGGACGACGAGAGAGTCCCGGCGATTGACCATAAGTTTGGCCAGTGCACGCGAGTGGACTTTCACGGAGGATTTTTGTTTCGAGCGATTCCGAGCGAAGGCGAGGCGTGGAAGAAAGCGAGGGAAAAGCACGAAGACGAGATGATTGTGTCGTTTATATTTAATATCGACCCGAAGATTTCGTACGTTCCGGTTTCAATCATACAGTTTATAACGAGGACGGTGATTGGGACGTTGTGGGGGATGTTTATGAAAATCGCGAGTAAAGTGAAAAACGGAGAGATGAAAGAACACGCCGAGGCGATACAATCGAAAAGACTCGTTTTGTACGATTGGGTCGACGAACGAGTAAAAAGCATGTTCGCGCGAATCTTTTGAGTCTGTGTGTGCGCATCAAGATACCTAGGTAGTAATTTACGTAGTTTTTTTATAGTAGGAGTAGCCAGAAACGCAGCGACGCGCGCGTACGTGTGATGATGCATTTGAGCTGAAAAGTTCATTTTGTTTTTAAAAAGCGAGAGAGACGCAATCAATCAATCAATTTATTCATCATTAAAGTTCTTTCAAGACGACTTTCATGGACGGTACCTCCCCTAACGCTCTAATTTGTCTTTTCAGAGATAACATCGTGCTCGTACAAATGAGCATGCTCGTAAAACCGACGTTCACTCCGTACGTACCTCTCACGTACTCGTCCGCTATGGAGCACACGCACGCGATTAATCCTAACAAGACGCCGCCGAAGAATTTCGCGCCGTTTTGTAAATCCCGCAAATATTTTTCCGTTTGAACGCCAGGTCGAACGTTTGGTATTCTCGCACCTATTTTTGTGATGTATTCCGCAACTTCTTTTGGCGTATTTTGTACGTCGATGTATGAACCGGCGATGCAAAAGACGAATAAGAAAACGTAGTAACTGAAATCAGTCGGGTCGCAAATGGACACTAAAGTCTTCCCGATTGCGGCTGGCATGGCTGGCGCGACTTGTTCGCGGAAGAAACCACACAGCATGCTAAACGCGATAATCATAGTCATACCACCAGGGTTGACACGAATAGGAATCTCCGAAGATTCGGATTGCGCGGATTTCGGGAGCTGCGACGCGTCCGGGCCTTGGAAAAATTGCAGAGGGATTTTACACGTCCCTTCGTTGAGTAAAGCGGACGCGAAAGTTAACAGTACCACAAACCCAGAGATAGTCAAGAACGCCGGGTTCACCACTAAACCTCTCACGGATTCTAAAAGACTACCGGAGGAGACGAACGCTGCCGCGGCTGCCGCCGCCGTCCCGCCGCTGCTCGTCACTTTTTCTACGAAGATTGCATTCTTCACCGTCGACGCGTAGGACGCACAAATGGACATGGTTATAATCATCCCGCTTCCTTCCCCAATCCCGTAATCGGTAATTTCTTGCGCAACCCACGTGATAGTCATTGCCCCGGCGGCGAACAACATCGTTGCCGTCATGTAATACAAAAAACCGGGAATCGCCATGGCGCATAAATATTTCAACTTGTGCGCCTCAATCGCGCCTAAAATCAACGCAATAATCAACGTCAAATACCGTCCTTGTTGTTTTAACTTTTCCATCCCCATTCTATCTTTCTTCATCTCTTTCATTTGAGGGTCTATGGCCATTAATACTTGCATGATAATGCTCCCAGCTACAAACGGACCTATACCTAAATGAAAAATAGTCACCCCGCCGTGTTCGGTAATCTGCCTGGCGCCTCCGAGCACGTCGCCCATGTGCGCGAACGAGGGGTCTTCCATTAATTTCTTCGCCATATCTGCCATTGGACCGGACGATTGCGTCACACTTCCAACTTTTGACGCATCAAATAATCTCGATTGGCCTATATACCCAGCTCGCAACACCGTCAACATTCCCGTACACGCGACGATTCTTCGCGTGATGTCGCTCGTAAACGGTTTCAACAGAAACCGCGCGACGGGATGCGCGTCCCTTCTCAATCCTAAATTATACCACTTCTCTTGGTCTATTCTCTCCCCGTACTCGTTCAAACTCTCCGGATCAATCGTCGATGACTCCGCGTCGAATAAATTCCGAAACCTCTCCTCGTCCGACACCGGGGCATCGTAGTTATCTTTCGGTAACAAACGCTCTAATTTGTTTTCCGCCGATAACGGTTTCGGGATGTATAACTCTTGGTCGACTTCTGCTGCGGTGTTTGTGTATTTTGTAATCTCGTTCTCGCCACCTCCGTTTTCGTTTTCGTTTTCATCGTCGTCGTCGTCGTCATTTTCCTCTTCCTCGTACTCCTCAAACGAGGATTTCGCGAGGCACAAGAACCCGCGATGAAGATGATGTTGATTTCCAAAAACAAAATCACCCAAGTCCTTTTTTTGACGACGAAAATGATGATTTTGATGATTTTGATGCGTTCCTCTTCGTGTTCTTTCACGTTCGTCATCGAAGACTCCACGTCCTCCTCTCAAAGCAGCGGCGGCATTATTTCTCCTCCTCTCTTTTCGAGAGCAGCAACCAGAAGACGAAGAAACAGAAGAAGGAGAAGGAAGAAGACAACAACAAGGGAACGCAAAAGTCATTTTTTTCTCTTCTTCTTTGTGATGAGAAAATTTCTTTTTTTTTCTCAAAAAACAACAGACAGACGAAAAAAAAGCGAAAATCAAAAATTGAATACTTTTTTGTGTTTCCGAGAAGGGCAACTCTCTCTCTAAAATACGCGCATTTAATACGAGCGTTTTTTTTTCTTCTTCTTTGAAAAGCGATTATGCCGAAACTGGACGCGTATTTAGCGTCGTCGTCATCGTCCAACGAGAACAAGAAGAACAGGAAAAAGAAGAAGAGAGTTTTAGGAGACGACGACGACGATGGGAGCGACACGAGCAGCAGCAATAACAGCAGCAGCAGCAGCAGCGGCGAGGACGACGAGGAGGAGGAGGAAAAAAAAGAAACGGGAGGAAACGAGACCAACAAAACGAAAACCATTCCTCTTTCTCCTCCTCCGACGTACCCTGCGACGTTATTGAAACCGAAAAGGAAAACAGGGAAGGAGATTTACGACGGAATACCGAAATACATACGGGATAAAATTATCAACCCGGAAGTTTTAATAAACTGGACACCTGGTGAGGAGGAAAACGGGGAGGAGATACCTGAGCCTGAATTTGAACCCGTCCCGGCGCATCCGCCGAGACGAAAGTGTCCAGAAGGAACGGAGCTTCCGTATCCGTGGGAAAGCGAAATTGGGAAGCCGTTACCGAACGAACGATTAATACGGAAGATGCTCGGCGAACCGAAAAAGTACAGACAACCGGACGGGTCCTTAGGTCCAACGCCGAGACCGAAAAACCCGTGGACCGTGGCGAACAGGAAAGAGTTTTCCGATTTGGTGCACTACTGTCGCACGAACGGAGGATTATCTGAAGCCGACGGGTATAAAGACGGCGTCTCGTATCGATACAACATCGGGTGCACGTGGACGCAACACAGACTGTACATGGAACAAATCCACCAATACCCAGAAGTTAACGAGCGCGGCGAATGGTTCGGCTTTGACCCGAAAAAAATCCACCCGATTGATGACGACCCGACGCACTTCATCACCAAAGCCAAAGCGGACTCGTACCGCGAGCTCGAAAAACGAGGCATCAATGGTACCAAGCTCGAAGAGATGTTTAAAGAAGAAACTCTGAACAAATCCGGCGGCTGGCACTGGGGCGATGGCACCGAACCGTCGCACACCGACGGAGGCCCAAACGACGCCAACGACGGCGAGGAACGAGACATCGAGAGCGAACCGGAGGATCCAGAAACCTCCCGGTGCCCGGAATCCCTCGAGTGGGTCGAAGAACACATCGCGAGAGAGAAAGAAGATGAAAGCCTAAGGAGAAGAGCTGAGAATTAATCCAAGGAGAAAAGAAGAAGAAGAAAGAAAAGAAACTCGCGAGGAGGAGCAAAAGCGCGTTTGTCTGTTATAAAATTATGAGTTTTCATCAGTCAAAAAACGCGTCGAGTCACATTTCGTGTCTTTTCGTTTCCCATTGAATGCTTTCTCTCTCCCGCCTTTTTTGTGCTTTTTTTTCTTCTTTTCTCTTCTTCTTCTTCAGAATTCCAAAACACCACAAAAACAGCACGGAAGAACATCCACAGCACGACTACTAAAAGAGAAAGGTATAATCATCTTTAAAGTTTCTTCTCGTTCTAGAGAGAGCAGTTATCATCTGCTCACGCGTCGTCGTTCTTTTTCTCGAAGAGAGAGATTTTTTATTCGACGCGCACCCAAAAGGCGAAGCGTCGTGTTTATTACGTCGTCTTTCTTCTTCTTCTCGGGGAGGAGGCCGCACAGCCGCCTATAATCGATCGAGATTCTTTTTTTCTCTACTCAAGCGCGCGCGCGAAAGAGTACTTCTCGAGAGAGAGCGAGAACAACGACGTACTGCGAACGTAACAACGACGACGACAACAACGCGAAGCAGTCATCAAAAGCGAAGAGAACAAAACGGACAGAGAAACGACGAGAGAGAAAGAGACAAACAGAAGAGAGAAGAAAATCAATCGACGCTTCTTTGTCGAAAAAAAGTAGACCAAAACTGACCTTTGATTTCTCTCTCTCGTTTTTTACACTCACAAAACCAAAACAAACAAACAAAACAAACAACTCTACGATGAAACAGAGTTTTATGGAAAGTGGACAAAATCAACAAACAAATTCTGCGAGCGGGACACACGAAACTTCTTCTTCTGCGATTCAAACGACCGGTTCGTTAAAGTCCGGCGTACCTCTGCCGAAACCAAACTTGACGACTGGCGGGAAGAAGGTTGGTTTGAAATCGAAGAAGAATGTCGAGCAGCACAATAATTTTAACGGAAGCAGCGGCGATGCAGCTGGGACGGCGGCGAGCAACAATAACGGAGAGCATTCGCACGCAAAGAACAAAGGAAATAATACTAACAACAACGGACGAAAAAGTAGTAGTAAGAAGAACGGGGAAGCGGCGGCGACGGCGGAGAGAGCCGGGGATGGAAGCACGAGCGGGGACGTCTTTCACGACGCTTTAGCGCCGGAGGAAGCACAACAGAAAGCAGCCAAACTAAAAAAGAAAAAGCAAGTGAAGAAGAAAAAAGAGCATTCATTGGACGATGGCGTGTCGCGATTATCGTTGGAAGACGGTGCGGAGGGAACGATGAGCATTCCGTCGCCTTCGATGATGCCGGGGGGGATGCCGCCGCCGCCGCTCGGGAGACCGCCAAAGTCGCCAATAAAACCAGAACAACCGTCGAGAAAGAGCAGCGCAAAACCTCGCGGGACGCGTAAGATGGTCGCTTCGCAACCGATTGCCCCTCCACCGTTGCCATCGGGTGCACCGCCTCCGCTACCGGGTGACCCGTTGTCCGCTAACGCGGAACAAAGGAAATCGGGAGGAAAGACGCAAGGCGGAACGTACGTTCCACCTTCGCAACGAGAAGGAAGAAAATCGTCCCGAACCGCGCAAAAGTCAACAGCAAAATCACCGTTAGGGAAGAAAGCAATTACTCACGACGAAGCGAGAGGAGATCCGGATTACGATCGCAACGATCCGAATTTGATTCGAGGCGGCGCCTTGCATCATCGCGAGCAGTTTGGACACACGAGTTTGAGCGGACGCTCGAGCCCGAATCATCACGCCTCGCTCGCCGAGGAACAAGCGGCGCAAAAGCAAGCGAAGAAAGATCAGCAAAAGAAAGAGAAACCAGCGCCTCCAAAACTCACGGCTGAGCAACAGAAGCAACAAGCAACCGGGCGAGAGATTCGCAAATTTCTCGATTCCAACGATATTAACGGAGCTTTAGATGTTTTTTACGCCAAGAGAGATTTCGGTGGAATCGACGTGGAAGCTTTTAAAATTTTGGTTGCTGGGTGCGTGAAGATGGCGGCGATTCAAGACGGCTTACGGGTCGTTGAGTACGCGAAGAGTAAAGGTTTGAAGATCTCGCTTCGAAATTTTACCGGCTTACTCCAGACGATACCGCAACGTTCAAACCCGATGGATACGGCTGATTTACTCGCCGCGCTTGAGTACGTCATCGATTACGAAGACAGACGCGTTCGAAACTATCACTTTCACTTCGCAAAACTTATCGTGCAAGAGTTTCTCGAAGAAGCTTTACAAACGCTCGATCGTGTGGCAAACGCGCCGGCGTTTGGCTTGCAAGAAAACGGACTTGCTGCCATGGACGTTCGATTGGAACCACTGCGTAAACCCGGTCAAGTTGGTTTAACAATTCCCGCGCTCGCAGCCGAGATGCAAAAGAATCTCATGAAAGGTGACGCGGTCTTGCTATCGAGAACTTCCGCCACAAAGAATATCATGACGCTAGGCGAATTACCGAAACACTCTAAAGCCGCGCTCGAAGCAGCTGGCGAGAGCACGGTGAAAGCGTTATCGATGGAGCAAGGCGAAAGACCGGCGCGACGAAGCTACAACTACAGCGCCGCGGAGGAGTACGAAGCTGAAGTCTGTCAACTTGGGAACAACATTGCCGTCCGTTTACTCGGCGTCGACCCGAGAGACGCCGCGAGCATTTCTGGTTCCGGTTGGCGTGTTGATAAGTTGGCGAACAGAACGAGTTACTTGCGTCAGTTGAACGCGCTGCAAGATTTGATGGAGATGAAGGGGCCAGTCGGCAACAAAGCCGGAGTCGATCCAGGAATTCGAGACATTTTACTCGCTGGATGGGATAACAACAAGAAGGCTATTGAATCCATTCCAGATTTATGTGCGGCTGAGTTGAACGGGGAAACCATGCACGCGGCTACAAAGCAACGCATGCTCGACATGGCTCAAGATATTCCTGCGATGCAGCACATGAATAAGTCGCAACACGAGGCCTTGCGAGCGGCATTGTTCCAACGCATCACATTGATTCAAGGCCCGCCAGGTACAGGTAAAACGCACACCGCGGTTGCGTTGGTGCAAATGTGGCTGAAGTGTCGCACGATGCCGATTCTGTGTACATCTGATTCGAACATTGCAGTGGATAACTTAGTTGACGGTTTGTCGCGAGCAGGGGTTCGTGTTGCGCGTATTGGTCGTCCAGAAGCCGTGCGTCAAGACCTGATGCCGTTTATGGTTGAATCTATCGCCGGAATCGAACCAGGCTCGAACATGTCGAAAGATCAACAGTATCAAGCCATCAACGGAGTTTTACGACGAGCGGAAGTTATTTGCGCGACGTGCGCGGGTGCCGGGAGCGATATCCTCGAACGATTTTCCTTTGCCGCGTGTCTCATTGATGAAGCCACGCAAGCGACGGAGCCGGCAACGGTTGTGCCCATGACAAAAGGCTGTAAACAAATCGTCCTCATCGGTGATCAAAACCAGTTACCGCCGACGATTATTTCCCGCGATGCGGACGAACGCGGTCTCGGAACGAGTCTTTTTGAAAGAATGCTTTCGCGCGGTATTCGAACATTTATGCTTAAAGTGCAATATCGTATGCACCCGGCGATTGCAAAGTTCCCATCGCAGCAATTCTACAACAACGAGTTACTTTCCGGTACGCCTCCTTCGCAAAGGCGAGCGCCGCAAGGGTTCGATTGGCCAGTACCCGCAGTGCCGTTGGCGTTTGTTGATTGCCCGGAAGGTGAAGAACGATCTGATGGCGCTTCGCAAATGAACACGATTGAAGCGCAAAAAGTTGTAACGCTGGTGAAGAAGTTGATGGCTGAACACGAAGTTTTAGCGTGCGATATCGGTATCGTTTCACCGTACGCCGCGCAAGTGCGAGCGATCAAAAAGCTTTTGCAACCCAATGCGGTTAAACGAACGAGATTTGACGCACCAGCCGCGCCAGACTCCGATGCCGCCATCGAAGTTTGTTCCATCGATGGTTTCCAAGGTCGAGAGAAGGAAGTTATCGTATTTTCGTGCACGAGAGCAAATTTGATGGGTAATGTCGGTTTCTTAGCCGATCGCAGACGCGTAAACGTCATGTTGACCAGAGCGAGAAGAGGTTTGATTATCGTCGGGCACTTGAGAACTTTGCGAGGAGAACCAGAAGTCTGGGGACCGTGGTTAACCTGGGCCGGCGAAAATGGTTTAATCTGCGGTTTGTCCGCCACGGATGCCGACGCTGCGAACAGTTTGGCTACGATTGGTATGAGTTCCTACGCCGAAATCGGAGGCAGCGGTGTTGGCGAAACTGTCAACACTAGTGCGATGCTCGTTCCGTCGGCGTGGGCAGACGATTCCAAGAATACTGGCATGCACCGCATCGAATCTGGATCGAAGCTCGTTCAAAGAGAACACATCCCGGAAGCGTGGGACGATAGCGACGACGAAAACGCGGACGTGGACGCCATCGTACCGAGCGCGAGCGTGAGCTCGTTTGTTACGAGTGCGATTTCGACGGATGACCAAGATCCTGATTCTGCGTGGGATGAAGATGATGAAGACGACGACGGCGGTGAGGAAACAGCAACAACTGCTTCGGTTGTGACTTCTTCGACGGATGAAGAAGATGGCAATGACGATGAGGCGTAAAAGAGAAAGGGAGGGGCGAGAGAGAGAGAGACAGAGAGAAAGAGAGAGAGAGAGAGAAGAAGAGGAGGTGGAGGTGTTTGCGTTGTGATTACAATATACTACATTGATTGAAATTTATTTCTTTTGCTTTTTGCTCTTTTCCTTCTTTTCCTTCTTTTCCTTCTTTTCGGCTTTCTTGCGCTTTTTAGTTCTGTCGATTTTGTTCTTTTGTTCTTCGTCGTCGTCATTAAATCGAACTTTTGTGCCTTGGAAATCGACGATATTGGTGTGCGTACTACCTTCACCGTTACCGTTCGCCATGGAAGGTGGTCGACCACCACCGCACACGGCTAACACGAGCGCGTCCAAACCTTCCTTATCCGTCGCTCGCGAAGCGGTAATCTGTTTCTCTTTTAAAGACCGGAGGACTGTGCGTAAATCAAACTCAGCCTCTCTTTGCGCTTTCCGAGCCGGTTGTAACGCCAAATTGCTGTGCATTTCCTTTGCCTTTTCGCGCGATCCAAGAACGGCTCGAGAAGATCGACTCAACATTTTCTTTTCGAAAAGTGGAAGAGCGTAGTTGAAACCGTTCACGGAGCCGTGTTTTCCTACACCTTCGATGAGCGTATCAGCGAATAAGACGGCGTCGCTGATGGCTTGATTCGCACCTTGCGCTTTGAATGGCGTCATCGGATGCGCCGCATCACCAATGATTGTTACGCGACGAGAAATGCTCGCTTTCGGACGAAGGACGTCAGTTTCTAACAACTCGCGGTCGTAGACAGGGTAGCCGCTCATGCAATTTAGCGGAGTTTTTGTGAGCATCTCTGGAATGGGATCGTGCCAATTCCCGCATCGTCTGGAGATTTCAGCCTTCAACGTGCTTGCATCTCTTGTGTACTTCTTCGCCGTATCTTCTGAGCACGGGAACGAGAGCTGCCACATCGTTGAATTTTTCGTGAATGGCATGGCGTAAATCCGCGTGGTCCCGTCTACGGTTTCAAAGATACGACGCTTCGCCAACGGGATTTTCAGTATCTCGTCGTTAACAATACCTAAGACTACACACAAACCGACGTAGTTTAATCGGTCTCCCGGTAGTTCCAACTGACGCCGGACGGTGGAGAAAATACCATCCGAGCCGATTAATAGAGCGCCTTCAATTTTCGTATCGTCGATGAGAGTCACGGTGACTTTATCTTTGTCGCTATCGTCGTAACTTTTTAACTTGCTATTCCACCGAATCGTATCCGGACGCACGGCTTCGAGAATTCGTTGGCGAAGTACCTGCCTCGGTATGTGAATGAATCGACCCGAGTTTTGGACTTCTTGCCTGTCCTTGCTCTTTACACCAAACGCCTCGCCAAAGAACCCGATGATTTCGCCTTGCTGCGAGAACGTATAGTGCGAAGTGGACGGTGCATCATCTCCAGAGATATCGACGCCCATCGCTTGCATTGCATCCGTCGCTTGCACCGTGAGACCGTACCCTTGAGCCCTGGAATCAAAACTCGCATCCGATTCCAAGACGACAACATCGAATCCTTTCTTTTGAAGCGACACTGCTAAAGCCGCGCCGCCGATGCCGCCGCCGGCGACGATGATACGGCCGCACTCGGATACGTCTACGTTTGCGTCGTAAACGTCGTTGGTGGCCGAAGACATTCGCCTTTGTTGTTTCAATTGTTTCACAACTGCCGTTTGATTGGCTTTTTGAAACGCCCACTCTAAGTTATCTAAATCTTCTTCACCGAAATCGTCCATAATTCGTTCCACCACTTTCGCCATGGAGCTAAATAATTCGTCGTCCACCTTGCCGGCGTTTGCAAACGTCCACGCCACGTTCGTAATATCCGTCGCGGTAAACTCATTCACGCGTTTCACCGCCGCTCGCGCTAACGACGATACTAAACTATCGTCCAACTTACCAGCCTTATCGTACGTCCACGCTAGATTTGCTATATTCGGTGCATCTAAATCGTCCAAGCGCGATTTTAAGAGCGACACTTTCACCGCTTCCAACAACTCCACATCAAACCTACCTAATTTCGAAAACGACCAGGTCAAGTTTACGATATCTTGCGTGTTAAAATCGTGCAAGCATTTTTCTGCCATTCGAGCTAGGACAGTAAACAGCGCGTCGTCTAAGTGACACGCTTTCCCGTACGCCCACGCTATATTTGCGATATCTTGCGCGTTGAAATCCGTTCCGTTGTTTGCAAACATTTTACGCTCGATGTTTTTACCAAAAGTGGTGAAAAGCTCTGCGTTCAAATGTCCAGCTTTGGCAAACGACCACACTGAATTCGACAAACCTTGCGCGTTCAAGTTTCCCATGTGTCTTTCCGCGTTCTTTGCTAAAGTAGTAAACAACTCGGCGTCGTACTGCCCGGCTTTCGCAAACGCCCAACACAAATTTGAGAAATCTTGCGCGTTGAAACGATCCATATTTTTCTGGGCCGTCTGCGCGATTGTTCGGAACAAAGTAGCGTCAACGTATCCAATCTTTGCTAAAGCCCATGCCGTGTTCGATAATCCTTGCGAGTTGAAACCGTGCAATTGACCATCGATAGCTTTTGCTAACGCCTTGAACAATTTTGCGTTGTCGCACTCCGCCGTGGCGAACGCCCAAAACACGTTCGTAATCTCTTGCGAGTTGAATCTGTCCATCTGTTTCTCCGCCATTTCCGCCAAGTTCGCAAACATTCCCGGGTCAAAATATCCGCTTTTTGCAAACGCCCACGCTATGTTTGCTATTTCTTGACCGTTACACTCCGCCAAATGCCTACCGATAGCTTCGGATAACGCCTTCACCAGCCCGTTCTCGTCGCGAGCGCCGACGCCACATTTCGCGACGCCGTGCGCGATATTCGCCAATTCTCTTCCTCGTATGCCAGAAGAGTCGCTTGCTATAACATCCCTCGTGCGCTCGACCAGTAACGCTAACCCATCTTCGTGCTCGCTTTGCCAATCGCTACTAAAACTACTCGCGCTGGTGGTGATTCTTCCCAATAAATTCCAAAACGCCGACAAGTGAATGTGGTTGAACCGCTTCCAGTGTTTTCGCGTGAGCTCGAACATTTCGCGCAAACTCTTCGCATTTTTAATGTTGGCCGTTAACAGCGCCGGCGATGGTCCGTTTATGTTGTTGTTATTATTGTTGCCACCACTCGCGACGGCGTTCTTCTTCTTCTTCTCCTCTTTCGTCGGAATTGGAATTGGATTCAGTCCGGCCTCTTTTCTCGCGTCCGCTTCGCTCATGCCTCGCTCTTCCACGAGCTGTTTCGCTTTCAATTTCATCCGCTCTTTCTTGCCCATCTTTTTCTTTTTCTTTTTTACATCTTTTACGCCGTCATCGGCATCGTCGGCGACGCTCATCGCGCCGCCGCCCGTCGATGGTGATGCGTGCAACGCAATGAGTGAAGGAAAGTACGAGAGTGTTTTACAGGTGAATTTTACTGCTAGAGCCTAGATGTCTATATGCGAGTATCATTTTCAACTCTACACTTAACCGGCCATCCCGTCTCTCCACGCGACGTTTACACAATCTCCCTCCAAGAACGATACCGATGCTGATTTACCATCACCTCTCAAAACAGTTTCTTTGAATTTTGCGTAAGGCGAGGAGGCGATAGTTTCCTCCGCGTTTCTCGCGAACGCGTAGGAGTCTTGCAACCGCTTTTTGAGTAACGAGACCGAGGTAAAATCGTCGCCGTGAACAAATGAACATCCGTTTCCATTCGCTTTCGCGATACTACTATTAGTATCATCTTTAAAAATCGATGAGAGGAGCTTTAGAAACTGCATTTTCAAATCGTACTTTGACGCGCGAGGTGGTTTACCTCGCCCAGATATTGCCAAACCAGTTCGTCCGTCGTGGACGCGCGCGATGGTATCGTACGCGCACCAGGATACAGATTCGTCAGATTCGCCGACGTCGGCGCGAGCGCGAACGGATCGTTCCTTGAACTCGATCGATATAGATGCCATCTGAGTGCATAAATGTTTCGTAGCTTTGTTTTCATAATTCTTACCGTTCAACGATGGAGAAGAGCAGCACGTGCGCCCGTACGTTGCTTCAAACAGGCGGTCACCGTCATATTTTCTCGAACACGCTACACTACTCAGCACTATTGGCTCTTTGATAAACGAAGCCGTTAAAATCGATCCTTGAACGCCACGTGCACACCAAATCGCGATCTTATCCGAGCACGAAAGCGTTTGTTTGGGATTCCCGATTGCTTCGCGAACACCCCCACGTAAAACAACACATCCTGGTGGTACTTTCTCGTCATCGATGGTATTATGGGCTGAGGAGACGTTAGTGCCTTTACGTGTCGCGTGCGGAAAGCAATTTAACGAGCTTTCCAAGTTCAGACTCGCTGAACCACACGGTGCACTTGATACGTACAAGTGTATCTCAACGTCGTCGCGTTTGCGAAACCATCCATCGTTCATCTCCAAAACGCTAAAGTTATTGTCATCGTTATATTGTACCGCAGCGCCCGAAGATGCCATTTTACCACCAGCAACACTATCATTCATCTCCGCGTACAAATAACGCAGAAAGTTCCGTCGCGCAAGAATTTCTGCGTGCGAATCGCGAATGACATCATCTCTGCTCGATACAAATGCAGATCCTGCTACGTCTGGTGGTACGAATTTTGTTCCAACACCTAAACTTGCGACTTTTACGCGAGAGGTGCTCTTCTCATACGCAACAAAGGCAGCAAAGCACGCCGCACCTTTGGCGTTTTCATAATGCCTTTTGCAATATCGTTTATACGTACCAAACGCATGCGACGCGATCCGATTACTTTTTAAGCGAGCGGCGGCATCTGTATTGTCACCGCGCTTAGTCGCTTCGAGCGCTCGCGTTTCACACTCCTGGGCATCCCAAACACCGTCCGGTTTAGGTTGATACTGAGTATGAGACCTATCATCGTGATCACAGTCATCCTCATCGCTACTTCCTCCATCGATTGCGGCGTTTCCATGTCTATTTCGACACAAGTTTGTCAGTGACGTTAAGAAGTCATCCGATATATCGTTCCCGTGTGCCCAAATCGTTCGCATCGGCTGACCGTTATTCAAACGCATTTCCATCGCACGAAGTAATTCGTGCGCACCTTCCTCGTTGAAACCGACATGATCAACGTGTACCTCGACGAGCGTTTCTTCGAGTGTAATGAGCTTAGCGATGAGACGCACACCAGCGTTCCCTATTGGATTCCCTCCTATGTCTAAAATTTCTAATCCCCTAATACTACTATTACCGCTTAAACGCTCCTTCGTTCGCGCAGTAAACGCGTCAACGATAGATTGAGCACCAATTGGACCTATTTTATTCCCATAGAGAGCAACTTCTAACACACAGGTATGCTTTGCAAATAGTTCGGATAAGTGCGCGCATCCCTCGTCATTAATATCATTGTGGTGTAAACCGATGGACTCTAAAAAGGGCATTCGCCTTAGAATTCTCGGCGCGATCACCTCGCACCCGACGCACCCGAAACCAACTTCACCTAAACTTCGCATGGCTTCACCTTTTCGATTTTGTCGACACTTTTCGTATAAACCGTTGAACGCGCACAGTGCGAGTAGTCGCTTACACCAAGACGATGAGAACCCCGGATTTCCATCGCACATCAATTGTAAGGGAGATGAAAACGACGCGTCGTTATTTTCCTCTTCACAACAATGCACGGAAAACTTCTCAAAAAACTGTTTGAATCCATTCTCGGTTATGTTGTTGTTCCGCACATCCACAGCGTTTTTTAATATCACGATATCCTCGAACAGACGCATAAATATGCCGTCGGTCACGTTGCAATTCGAAACTCCTTCCTTCTTCAGTCTCCTTCTCAAATATCCAACCGCGTTTCTTTCCAACGCCTCTCCCAGCCTTCCAATCGCCGCCGCCGAGAACGTCCCTCCTGAACAATTTACGTCCGTCAACACGCACGAACTGCCCGTATCCTCGCAAAACCTCAGAACCGCATCTATGGTCCTATCTGTCAACCGTTTATTGTTTCTTAAGTTCAACGCTCTCAAACGCTTCAACGATGAAGGCGACGCCAAAAGACTTTCCACGAACGCGTCGTCAACGTCGCAGCTGGACGCGTTCAATCTCTCCACGCGAACATTTCTCGTCCTCCTCAAACACTCCACGAACTTGTCGCATCCTTTCTGATTCCTGAACGCCTTCTCGTTTCCACTCACGTTCATCTCTCGCAAGCGCTCTAGAATTGTGTTTTTCTTCTCCTCCTCCTTTTCGTCCTCGAACAGACTTTCCAAAAATAACGAACTGTTGTTGTTGTTGTTGTTCTCCTCTTCTTCTTCCTCGCACGACGACGACAACACTCTCACGCTCGAGACGTTCAACGCGCGACAACAGCACGTGTTATTATTATTATCAATCGACGACGATTGAAATATCAACCGAATGCAACTCTTAAACGTTTTCCAAGAATCAAATTCGCAATCTTTCAAGTTCACCATCGTTTCACCAAAATCGTTTCGTTCAGTCGTGCGCTTTTCGAGAAACGCTTCGAGGTTGGTTTCCTTCGTCGCGAGTTTGTTTCCCTTCTTACGTTTAGGGCGGTGAAAGCGTTCGTTGTTCATTCTTTACGACGATTCAGACGACGACGACGAAAAGGCGCACTTCGACATCATTTTGAGCGGCAGAGAGAAGCGTAGTATTATTATGAGGAACGAGGGAAGAGTGATGTGTGAATAATGCGTGAAGTGAAGAGTATCGACTCTAACGCGACAACAAAAGTACGCGTAGAAACGTCTTAATAATTTCAATCGTCTTCCTCCTCCTCCTCGTCGTCGTCATCTTCTTCCATATCTTCCTTACGGTCGGCTTTTACGAACGGGTCTTCCTCGTCTTCCGAGTCGTCCATGTCTTCGTCCTCGTCCTCGTCCGAATCGTCGTCGTCGGTTTCCCACTCTTCGCCTTCGCTATTGTCCTCGTCGAAATCATCCTCTTCGTCGCTCTCGTCTTCTCCACCACCCCCGACGACTAAATCGTCTAAAACGTCCACTGCCTCGTGGTATTCCGCCGCTGGTATACCTCGTTCGTCCTCGTTTAACCTCGCGTTTTCGTTTGCGTCTTGCACCTCGTCTCGCGAACTCGCGTAGAGCAACAAGTCTAACCGTCCCATGAGGTGCAACAGAGGTTCTCGTTGCGCCGTCCGCGCGTTAATTTGCGATTGTAAATGCGCCAACGTTCTCTGCGCGTTCGGCGAGACGCTGGCAAACCCAGCGTGTCTCACCAACGTCGCTCGGCACCACTTGGCCAACCGTTCCCCGCGATTCGGTTTGTCTTTCATGTTATCGAGGCATACGCTCAAAAGTTTCATCGCCAGAGGACCGCTCAAGCGCCCGACCGTGGTTTCAATCACGCGTTTATCGTGCACGGAGAAGCACCTTTCCAATAACTGCACGTCATCCGCGGCTAACGCTTGCGCGAGAAGCGTCGCCAAAGAGTCCGCTTTCGGTGGCACGAACGATGGTGCCGCCGTCGCGTCTTTATCGTCGTCGTTCTTCGTCGTCGTTGTCTTCTTTTCCGAGGTGGTGGCTCCACCCCCATTGACGGAAACTTCCAACGCTCTCACTCGCTCTCCGAGCGTCCGCATGTCGTCGTCGTCGTCTGTTTCCTCTTCAAATTCTTCAATTCCGTTTTTGTTGTTGTTATTACCATCGTCGTCTACTTCTTCTTCTTCTCCTTCTTTTGTTCCTCTTTCTCCTCCTCGGCTTTTCCTTTTCGATTTGCTCAAAGTGCTGCTCTTCTTCTTCCCCGGCGGCTGATGATGATGATGATGATGTGATTGATTTATCTCGTCCTCCTTTTCGCCGCCTCTTTGTTGTACTACTAATAATTGTTCCTCTCGTTCCCGAGAAAGAACAGGAGGAATCCCATCGATGACGTGAACGACCTTGTTGTTGTTCGTGCCGCTCTGCTTCCGTCGCGACGACATCTTCTTCTTAAATACCTCTCTTTTTGCCGTTGTTGTTGTACACTCTCCCTTCTTCTTCTCTCGCTTAAAGAATACTTACTAAGTGTGTTTTGGTGTCAAGCTTGACAAATTATTATTAGACAGCCACAAAAGAGTGAAAAAAGACAAGGAAAAAAATTTCAAAAAAAAACAAAAATTTTTTCTCTCTCGTCTGTCTCGTCGTTCTCAACTATCTCGTCACTTTCATCAGAGCTCTTCTTCTCTTTCGAGAAGAAGAAGAAGTTAAAGAAGAAGGAGAAGACGAGAAGAACACAGAAGAACCACAAAGAACCACCTCATCTCTTCTTCTCGAACAACCACAAAACGCGCACAAACGCGACAAAAGTGATCATGCGTTTAAAAGACGAGGCGTGGAGGAGGCTACAAAAAAATTAGTAATTTGAAAACGCGCAAACAGATTTTGCGCAAAAAGCACGGAAGAAGAAGAAAAGAGAGACAACGAAACGATTCAGACGATGACGGGCGAACAACAACACGAACCACCAGGAAAGCCGACTTTATTATCGACGTGTTTCCTGTGTTGCAAACCTAACTTCGTTCCGAAACGACCTCGGAAAGTCGTCCAGGACGTCCTCGCGTCTTTGCAAAAAGACGAGTGGCTCGGTCCGATTTTTCTTCCCAACGACGTCCACTCCAAACGAGTCCACCAGTCGTGCGGTCTGTGGTGCCCGGAAGTGTATTACGACCACGAGAAAGAACGACTGAGGAAATTACCGGACGCGATTCAACGGTCGAAGAAAATTCCGTGTCACAAGTGTAAACAGAAAGGCGCGGCGATCGGGTGCGTCGTTCCGGAATGTCCGAGGAGTTACCACTTGATTTGCGCGCACGACGATAAGTGCGCGTTTAACACGAGCACGTATTCGTTGGCGTGCCCGATGCATATTAAACGGTTGACGAGTAAAAACGCAATCGAGTGGACGAATTTCGCACTGGAGGAGTTGTTACATCCCAAAGAGGAGGAGGAGGATGAAGGAAACGAAGACGCGTTGGAAAGAGATTCGGAAGACGAGTTTAACGGTGAGAACAAAAAGAACAACGCCTCGAGATTTAGAGTTTCGAGAACAATCGCGGACGACGGTATGTCGTACTTGCCGTTAGCGGCGGCCAGAGCTGGCGCAGAGATTAAACCGAGAGGGAATAAAGCCGCGCGATTCGACCACACGTTCGCGCGAAGTCGCGAGGCTTTGATTCGTAAATCCGTCCAAGACGCCGAACGGAGAGAACGGAAACGGAAAGAAAACGAAATAGACGAGATTATTCTACACGCGAACAACGACGAGTTGGCGTTTCACAAACGAGAGAAAAACAGAAAAATGAAAGATACGACGCGGATCGAACGCTTCACCGTCGGAGGCGGGAGTGTAAATACGGAAACGAACACGTTTGGCCATCCCGACGGGTGGGATTCCATCGCCGGTAACCCGGAGATTATACACGCGTTGAAAGAAGTGACCGTTTTACCGTTGTTGTATCCAGATATTTTTAAAGGCGTGGGTGTGAATAAAGCGCGCGGGATTTTACTCCACGGCGCGCCTGGGACCGGGAAAACCGCCGCCATTCGCGCGTTGGTTGGCGCGGTTGCGAAGCAGAATATGAAGAGAGTCAACGAAGGCGGCGGCGAAGACCAACAAAAAATAACCTTCTTTTGTCGCAAAGGCGCGGACTGCTTGGGTAAATATTCCGGCGAAGCAGAAAGAACGTTGCGATTGATCTTCGAAGAGGCGCAGAAATGCGCTCCGAGTGTCATATTCTTTGACGAAATGGACGGATTAGCTCCGAACCGAGCGAACCAAGCGAGCGATTCGTCCAACATTCACGCCTCGGTCGTGACGACATTATTATCGTTAATGGATGGCGTTTCCGATCGCGGACAAGTCATCGTCATCGGCGCAACAAATAGACCAGACGCTATCGATCCAGCGTTGCGACGTCCCGGTCGGTTCGACCGAGAAATCTTATTCTCGTTGCCGAACGAAGACGCGCGATTCGAGATTTTAAAATGCCACACTTCGAAATGGACGCCCAAACCGCCTACGGATGCAACATTGCGTTGGGTCGCGAAGGAAACGAACAACTGCTCCGGTGCCGATTTACGCGCGACGTGTAACGCGGCGTTGATATCATCCTTGATGCGGTTTTTGCAAAATCAATTGTTGAATCCTCCGACGATTACTCGCAACGTTCACAAAGCGAAAAAGACAAAAAACAAACTCCTCAACGAGTGTTTCCAGAGCAGAGACGAGTTAATGGCGATGTTTGACCACGCGTTACCGGAGAACGAAACGACTAAGAAACTCAAGAGTTTCGTCACGAAACAGCACGAGACGGACGTCGTTCGTCACGTCGGTCGCGAGTTGACGTTGCGAGGCTGGGACGCGTTGGGCACTCGCGTGGAAGTGTATTGGTCCCGAGCGAACACGTTTCGTCGGTGCACGATATCCTCGTTCGATCCTACAACTTTGCGACACAGATGTGAATACGACGACGTCGAAGGTTCGATGTTTCGAAACGGCGAGAAGATTATCCGCGAGGAGTGGTTACCTTTGTTTCGTCCCGGGACCCTGGTGAAAATTTTAAAAGCTGAAGACGAGGATCGAGAAATTCTCGACGAGGCGAAACGGAACACGATTATTGAAATCGCCGTTCGCGCGAACGCGTTGAAGAAACGACACAAAGAAAGTTTAGAATCCTTCGTGTTGGCGCAAAGCAAAGGCGAAGTGAAAGGCGTGGAGCGCGCGGATTGGAGAGTTGGTTTGGAAAAGCACAGCGGGAACAAGGCGTCCTCGAGAAGGTCGTCGGCGTTCGCGCGCGCGCCGGTTGGAGAGGCGTTACCGAACTATTTAATCGGCACGACAAAACTTCACGAATGCATAACGTCGGCGTCCAAACCGACGAAGAAAATAGGTGGATCTTTGAGTAAAATTCTGTTCGCAAACTGTCCGGCGCAAACGTCTTTACTCGGATTAGCGAGTCTTCAATTACAGTTGGATCCGGTGAAAGTCGTGTGTCAAATCGACTTGGCGTCCATCCTCGAACGCGGCGACGGCGACGCGTTGATCGGCACGCAAAGAATATTGAGCGAAAACTTGGTGAAATTAAAAATCGCCGAAGGCGAAGACGAAGAAGACAACGCCATTCTTTTGCTCTTACCAAAACTCGAGACGTGGGCGCTCGCCGCCGAGATGCACGAAAGCGACAGGATGGAAGGAGGGGGAGGGGGAGGCGTTTTAACCACCTCCAAAGCATGGGATTGCGTCGCGCAAACCGTGGACGACTGTCGCGGGCGGGGTATCGAGAACGTCTTCCTTGCCGCGACGTGTGCGTTTGATTCGAAACATTTACCGAAATCCATGCGCGCGTTTTTTACGACAAAGACGTATTCAAACGTCGGCGACGTGTTGGACTTGGATGCGCTGAAAATGAAGTTGGCAGAGAACGTCGTCTCGGCTTCGTTCGTTCCCGCGTTCTTTCGAGAACTTTTACGGTTAGAAGAAGAACAAGAAGAACAAGAAGAGGTTGAATACGAGGACGAGGACGATCACGAAGAAGAGGAAGAACAAAAAGAGGAAGAAAAGGAACGCTCCGATTTCATCTTACTCAAACGTCTTCAAAAAGAAAACGACGACATCAGTTCCGAGTTGCGCCTGTTAACCGCGCACTTAGTCCGTTTAGACCGCTTGAAACCGTTTTTTGAGAGCGAAGCTGGCAGGTTTTGGAGAGACGTGGACGCGAACACGTGCTTGTCCTCTCTGGACGAATTCGTGGAGTCGTTACAGTTGGCGACGGCAAAAATCACGCGTGGCCGCAATCCAAAGTTCATCTTAGGTAACGGGAAGAAGATGGCGTTGCGAAGCGCCGCCTCGTATTGCCTAGATTTGACCGAGGAGTTCATCGTCGCCAGAGGTTTACGACAAATGCAAAAGAAAAGCGACGAGACGAAGAAACAGTTGACGATGTTGAAAGCAGCGGAACCTTTGAACGACGACGACGAGGATGGAAAAGAAGAACAAGAGAACAAGAAGGAAAATAATGTTCAAGTGAAAGCGACGACGACGACGACTCGAAAGCGCAAACGCAGAACATCTTCCTCTCTCCGTCATCGCTCTGCGCCAGGAATAAACGCGACGATTAAAATCAAACGTACCGTGTTACAACCGATACTAAAAGCCGTGGCGGAAAAGATGATGTTCGTTACGTCCTCCACGACGACGACACCGACTCATCTCACCGTCGAAGACGTCTTGCGCGAGAGAGACTCGCTCTCGATAACTCTCGCTCGCCGCGCGAAGCTCGCCGCCGCGAGAGCCTTCGAGAAGAGAAAACGTTTCTTCTTCGCTTTTGATAAAACAAACAACGAAGAAGATACAGAAGAAGAAGAAGATCGGATAGTGAAGAAAATCAACGAAGATAGTGCTCGCGATGATAGCGACGATAGCCATTTAGCTCTCATCCTCCGTTCCATGATGGATGGTATTTTATAAATTGAAACATTTCTTTTTACTTTTTTTAATTTAAAGCAGATTGAAATTTTTAAAACGCGTACCAACACCAACAACAACACAACAACACACACACACACACGAATACTAATAACAATAACAATAATAATAATCGGACGACGACTTTTACTTTTATCACGACTTTTAAACGATGGGAGGAGAGACAAAAGAAACCGAGTCAGACCCGAACTGGTTCCAAAAGAACTACGATATAGACGACACGGAAACGTTCTCTTTGCATTACGACAAAGATTTCCACGCTCGAAAATACGAAATGTTGGAAGTGTCGGATGAGATTTACGAGCAGCTAATGTCCGACGGAAACGACGGCACGATCGAGTTTAAAGGCGAACCAGAGGAAGAAGCGGTGCTGTGCACGAAGAACAAAACGTTCGTGGTGAAACGAGTGGATACTTCGAACACGTTACTGTTGTGCGCACCTCCCGGGAAGTTTGACGACGGGACGATTGAGAGAGATGCGGATGGGAAGAAAATAGCGAAAACGCACGCGCAAGTGTCCTCGCATTTAGATTTGACGGAAATCGCGCCCAGATTGGAGAAGTTGAAGATGTTTTTAGAGAAGAAGTTTATGATTACGAAATCCTCTGTCGAAGAGGAAGAATTAGAAGAAGATGGAAAGGAAACTTCAAAATCGTCTTCGTCGTACGGGTTTGATTTTTTGCTCTCGAAAGTGCAAGCGAGCGAGATGGAGTTGAAGGACGCGTTGGAAAATCCGTCGAGTTTGATTAACGCGGTCGAGGTTGGAGAGAATAGATGGAGAGGAATAGACGAAGAGGCAATTGAGTACGTTTTAGGGATTGTCATGGCGAGCGCGGTGGAGAGTGGGAAGTATGATTTTAGTAAAAGTGAAGACGTGGGGATGACCGCGCCGGAGGCGTTTGAGTTCACGGAAAAGAAGTTTCCAATGGAGGTGTTAGATCTCGTTTTGAAAAAGTTTGGCTTTACTAACAAAAACATGAATTCTACGCTCTTGGGGAAGAAGAGAGCAAGGGAGGAAGAAGGAGGAGGAGAACAAGAACAAGAACGAGGAGTAAAAACAACGAAAGATTTAGTCGTGCGGTTCAAGTTGGAGCGATACATCAAGCACAGATTCGAGCAAAACGCAAAATTCAACTACTTGGAAGCTATCAAAGCCGTCAACGAAGAGATTATCATCGACGAGTTTAAAATCGATATCGATGAGGATAAGAAAACGATGGATGCGCTGTTTGCCGGATTGGCATTTTTCGCCTCCGAGAACGAGTTCAAACGAAACGTTGCGAGCGCGTTAGTCGCGAACGCGATGCCGAGAGAACCAAAAGATAGATTCGCAGTCTTGTGGAAATCAAAGCCGAAATGGTTGTTAACAGAATTAGAGCCGTATTTGGAAGGGATGGTGAAAACTCCCGGGATGACGCGAGAGGCGATGCTGTTGAAATATTGCCGAGTTTCGTCCGGGAGCAAAAAAATTGGCGGCGAAATTGGTGGGGACTTTTACAGCAAACGGTGAAGTAGACGGATGTAATTAATACACACAAAATATATAAACCGCGCTGGAATCACTGTAGTAATATATAGTACTCCCATCTACAAGCAAAAAATAAACGGGCTTTGCCGATAATCGAAATCGGGGCCTCCCCCATGTTTAGAACATTTCACTAAGGTTTTACCCGAAGGGGGAATCATACCACTAGACCACAAAGCCATTATAGGAATGGATTTCGCGCGATGAAAATCGCACAGCATTTGCGCATTATTAAGGGTTTACGGCCGAAATTAAGAAATAAGAACGTCACATTCAGACCCTAAAAAAAAGAGAAAAAAAAGGAAAAAAGGGAAAGAAGTGCTTTAAAAAAGTCGTCGACGACGACGACGATGACGACGACGGGATTACCACGCGCGTCGTCGTCGCATCGTCAGGCTTTTCCTTCGTTTCGTCGTCGTTGTTGTCGTTGTTGTTGTTGTTGTTCCCGAGTTTTATACCGCCGCAACAAAGAACAAATTACCCATGACCAACTAAGAAGAAGAAGAAGATATTATTATCCAAAAGCGCACCCAGAAAGAGAAACGAAAGAAGAAGAAGAAGAAGAAGAAGAAGAAGAAGAAGAACGCGACGACGTCGTTCGAATCAACGAGCGATTTCACTGGAGCAAGAAACTTTCGAATTCTGACGAGGACACGATTACGAGGGATGATTTGCGGATGATGCCGAAAGAGTACTTTAACAAAAAGAACAACAACACCAATACTAACATTCAAGAAGTGCATCGAGATCGAGACACGTCGGTCTTGGTGACCGACGAGCAATTGCAGAGAGAGTTTTTCAGGGACAATCGCGACCGCGAGATAGAATCAGAAGAAGACGGCGAATACTCGAAAATGAAAGAGCGCTTACTTTTACTTCTGCCGTCGCTGCGAACGACAACGAACGCGAACAACAATAAGCGACTCGTCGAAGATTTACTCTTCCGGGTCGGTCTCGAACGCGTTTCGTCTCGATTGTTGTCCATGCGGAAAATCTTCCCGACTTGCGACGTGGCCGAAATGGCCAGTAAGAATCCCAAAGTGTACTTAAACTTTAGTAGTAGTAATAGTAGTAGTGATAGTAAAATCGAACGCGGCGCCGAAGAAGACAAACGCGAAGATGCTAAAATCGAACGCGAGTGGCGAATGGAAATCGATACATTGGAAGACATGTTCCCATTCGCCGGCCAAAACGGCTTACCAAACGTCCAAAGAATGGTACAAGCCGTGCCTCAAATGCTCGATTCTCGCTTTGTCCAAAGAAGCATCCAAGCTTTGATCTCCTCGAAATTAGCCGAGGACGAGCTCGACGCGAAAACGAAACTGCACAAAAATCCGCGTTTGATATTAAACGTGGAATCCTCCAGCAACCGATCGCGGTTCGAGAGCGCGAGTCATTTCGATCAAACCAACGTGAAAAGGAATAAAGTTGTCTTCCACGATTCGAAAGTGAGGGAGACGTATTACGATACTTCGTAATAAAAGTAGTAATATAATAAGAGGACTCGCAGTAGATGTGAATAATGTGAGCACTTTACCTTGTTTTTTTTGGATGTTTTGGATAAAAATTGCACGCAAAAAACGACACAAAAACACACACGAGACACACATGCGCGCGCACTCCTCCTTCTCCTTTTCTTACTTTTGCACGACAAACCACAGGGCGAATACAAACAAAACCACTACGACTACTTCCACGACTGATTATTCCAGAAGAATTTTAATGATATACAACGCGAGAAAAGCAAAAATCGAGCGCGACCGACGACGCATCCAACAGCAGTCGACGTTAGATGACGACGAAAGGATGAACGAAGAAAACGTCGACGACATCGAGGTGAATTTAGATGTTGCCTTAGCGAATTGGACCAGAGAACGACGAGGTCAAACGTTGTTTCAAACGTTTATCGAAGAGAACGAGGCGTTCGAGAGTTCCCAATACGATCTTTTCCACGGCGCGTGTTTGATAGCGATGCACGCGAATCCAGAGTTGGACGTAAACGAGCAGAAAAATCGAGTGAAAGCGTTGGCGGAGGAGGTGGAGAAAGAGTTGCCGGAAAACCGAGAGGAGCGCTTTACCTTGCGCACGATTAAGAAAATCTCCACGCTTTCATTCAACAAAGAGGTAAATCCAGAGACGGCGTTTCAAGGGAATCTGGAGGATTATTACGCCGTCGGAAACTCGTGCGTGGACAAAGTTTTGGATACGAAGCGAGGAATTCCGATTACGTTATCTTTGATATACATGGAAATCGCGAAAATGGTCGGAATTAACATGGTTGGCGTGAATCTTCCCGGACATTTTATGATTCGCCCAGCAGATGTGCCCGAATGTGAGATTTTAGTCGATTGTTTTCACGATGGAGACGTGTTGTTCGTAGAAGACGCCGAAGAAATGCTCTCCAAACTGTATAGACTACGGAAAGGCGAACGAGTCACCATCGATAGATCTTTTCTGGAAGATAACCACTTAAAACCGAGAGCATTTTACACGAGAATGCTGACGAACCTCAAGTCCATATACTTTAACAAGAGCGATTACAAGAACGCGTTGGCGATGTGCGAATACCAGAAGTACTGCTCGCCGGATGGGGCGATAAGAATAATGAACGTGAGAGACTCTGGGATGTGTCATTTTTTACTACACAACTACAGCGACGCAATGTTAGACTTAACGGAATATTTAGAGTCTGAGTATTCCAGCAATATCAGCGCGGAAGATAGAGCTAGCGTTCAGAACATGCGAGATCAAGCGAGGTTGCACTTATCGCGCTTTTAGGAGGATTAAAATATTAGCCGTTCGATTAAATCATCATCGTCGTCCTCATCATTAGTTAGTGTACACTATTTCTATTATTATTATTATTACCCACTACAACATAATCTCTCTTCTATGCTATTTCTATTATTCCTATCATCATCATCATCATTTCGTGTACGCTCGTCGCGCCATCTTCTTGTTATGCTTCTTCTTCTTCTTGGACATCGAGCCTATAAACACCGGGAGCTCTACCCGTTCCTCGTCCTCGTCTGCGTCACCCTCTTCCACTCCTTCTTCTCGCATCATCAGCTCCTTCTCTAGCTTCTGCTCCAAAACCAACTCAATTTCCGCTTTCCTCGCCATCATGATCTTCTTCCTCTTCTCGATCGGAAACGCTTTCCCGCTGTATTCCATCTTCCCAACCACGCCTCCAGATTTACTCTTCAACGATTTGACCAAAATCTCCTCCCCGGGTTCGCTCACGCACGTTTTCAAATCCACCTTCCTCTCGTCCGGTTTCGAGCTCGATCCGTGCACCGTCGGCACCTCGCTTTGTGTTCTTTTCCTCTCCAATTGCTCCATCATTTCTTTCTTCTCCTCTTTTTTCCTTTTCGCGAACGCTTCCATGAACGCCGCCTTTTGCAAGTACACATCTTTCGTTTTTCTTCTCGTCAGGTGCGTTTCGCGACTGGTGTGTTCATATTTGCGACCGATGCCTTTCGAGCGCGCTCGGTGCATTCTTACTGTTTATGCACTTCGTCTCCTTCTCTCTCTCGTTTCTTCTTTACGTGTTATAAAAGCCCAAAGTGTGTGTGTGCGCTCTCTTTGTGTGGGAAACGTCCAAGTTTTTGTTCTTGCGTGCATTTTCCCCCAAACCAAACGAAAAACATTTTCAAAAACCACCCAAACGGCATAAACGCAAACACACTTACACATAAGTATGTTTGAAAAGCTCTTCGCGTGGTGCGGGTTACACCGCCCCGGGAAAGAAGACGGTAAAGAGAACGCGACGACGACTGGAGGATCGGACGATCTCGCGATCGACGACAACAGCTCCGACGTCGGTTCGGAAGCCGGGAGTTCCATGATCTCGGTGGAAGAACTCGACCCGGTCACCGGGAAACCGACGAGAGTTTTGAAGAAGAAGAAAAGTTTAATCGGCCGAGCGTACCGGAAGGTGACGAAATCGAGGAGCGGGAAAAATAAGAAAAGCGGTGGTGCAGAGGAGGACGGGGTAGCAGCGGCGGGAGGAGTAGCAGGTGGTGGGGCGTAGAAGGATCAAGGAGAGAAAAGAAATGAATATCCGAACGGACTAACGGACACTCTCGTCAGGAAAAGGAAACAAAAAATTGAACACAACACGAAAGAAGTAAATACTTCACGCTCGAAAAGTGAACGACGAGAGCGAGAGAGAAAGCGCGACGAGAAACAACAACAACAACAACAACAAGAGAGAGAGAGAGAGAGAGAGAGATCGAGAGGAATCTTCTCTTTATTTATATATATATTTTTATAACGTTTTGTACTATTATCACACACACGCACCAAAAGCTCTGCTCGTGTACAAATATCTGCGCTTCGTTTCCCTGTCCAGGCTGTCCTCTCGTTCCCCAAAGGTCACGAAAAACCTCACAACGCACAAAGCGCGCTGCTCGGAGTAAAAGAAAAGAAAGAGCTTTCTCTGCTCTCTCTCTCTCTTTCTCTCTCGTCCTCATTTTTTGTTGGTCTCGCTTCTCCATCTATATATAATAATACTATGTTTGATTTCCAAGCCTGTTGCGGGGGCGCGAGAACGGGGAAGAAGAAAAAAGCATCCGATGATGATGATGATGATGCTGACGGTGATGATGAAAATGAATGCAAAAAGAAGAAGAGGATGCCAGAGCTGACCATATACGGATTAGAGAAAATCGAAGAGAGCAACGAAGAAGAAGGCGAAGAAGAAGAAGAAGAAGAAGAGTCCGATGAAGAAGACGAGCTTGAGGAGGAAAAGAAAGACGACAGCGCGAAAGAGTCCGAAGAAGATGAAGATGAAGATGATGATAAATCCACCCCTGGGCTTCGTCTTTCTCCAAAAATTCTCGTTGAGAAGAAGAAAACGAGCAGTAGTCTAGTCGCGCAAACGCGAGCGGCGAAAGCAGCCGCCGCAGTAGCAGCACAATCAACAACAACAGAAATACAACCGACGAAAACGAGAAATAAGAAAGAGAAGAGAGAGTTTCGTAAAAAAATGGCCGAGGAGAAAGCCGAGCAGCAACTGGAACGCCGAGCGAAGAAGCGAGGGAACGACGGCGGGCAAGGGAAAAGGAAAGGGTCGAAGAGCAAGAAGGCGTTTTTGCAATCGAACTTTAAGCCGACGTTGGCGTTGTAAAGAAACAAATGTTTTTATGTATTGTTCTATCCTAAAATCTGTTGTTAAAAGTTTTACGCTCCTCCTTCCTGCTTCGCTTTCGCTTTCGCGCGCTTCTTGGCGTTTTTCTTGGCGTTGCGAGACCGAGTATCCAATGGGGCAGCATTCGGATCCACTCCAGTTTCGTTCTTATTTGAAGACTTATTTCGTTTACCCCACGCGGAGGAGGCGTACGACGCCATGCGCGCTTCTTTATCGTCGTCGTCATCATCATCGTCGTCGTCTTTATCGTCTTTATTCTTGCGCTTTTTACCGTCGCCTCGTTTCTTCTCGTCTTGCCTCTTTTGCTTCAAGAACTTCTCGGCCAACTCGCGCGCTCTCGCGCGATTTTTCGCGCTCAAGAACCCTTCGTCTTCTCTGTACGGCGCGATTTTCTTCAAACTGACTATTTGATTTAAATCCTTATCGTCCAAGGAGAGAATTTCGCGCGTAGTTAAGCCGTAGTTGGACGGCGCGACTTCTTTGTATTGAAACCGAGTCGGTAATCCATCGACGAAATCTTCGTAATCGAGGGAATAAAACTCATCCATTTTCTGCTGCAACTCTTTCTTCCATCGCTTCAAAGCGCGTTTGGAGTACACGTTTTCTTGATTTTGATCGTTATCGTCGTCGTCGTCGTTTTGATCATCTGCTGCGTCTCCGTCTCGCTCCTCTGCCGCGTTGTCGTCGCTATCGTCTTCATCATCATCTCCGTCCAATAAATCCTTCTCGGCTTGTAACTTTGCGTCTACTTTTGCCATGTTCTTCCGAATCTTCTCGAAGCGTTCGTTTTCTCTCGCGTTGACCTCCTCTGGTGCTTTCATCAACACCTTCAACTCGTCCTCTACATCGTCGTCAAACTCCGGTTTAATTGGGTTCCCGTCTTCATCCTCCAACTCTTGATAGGCTTCGTCGTTCTCTTTACTCTCGTACAATTCTCGCATCGCCCGATCGTGCGCGTCTGGATCAAATTCTTGAGTTAAATCGGCAATCTTTGCCGCGTCGGTGCCGGAAATGCCACCAATTTTCGAAATCAAATCGACTTTTTTACGAATCTCTTCTCTCTTTAAGTTCTTCAAGCGTTTGACTTCCTCCATCAACTTTTGCCGCTCGGTCTGTTTCCTCTCTTTTACGCTTTGTCTCTTCTCGCGACGACGGGTGTCTTCGCGACGAAGCGTCCCGTCGATGTTTCTCGCGTGCGACCGAATAGATGTCCCCCCTGGCTCTTCGAATCGGAAGTTGTATTCGTGTTCAAACTGTTCTTGTCTTTCTAAATCTTCCTCGGAGGAATCCGAATCTGAATCTCCTCCGTTTGTTCTTCCATCGGCGTTGATATCCGTCCATTTGCGATTGACGATGTAATCTTTCAAAAACTCGTCCTCGTCTTTCAAAACCTCGGCTAACTTTTTCTTATTCTCGTCTTCTATTTTATGAGTGCTGTCCTTCGCGTTGTTGTTGTCGAATTTCTCTGCGCGTTTCTTCACGACTAATCCTCCGATGTCGTCGTCTGAATCTGAATCTGAATTTCCGTCGTCGTCGTCGCCGCTACTACTACTACTGTTATTGCTCCTGCTATTACCGGCGGCGCTTTTGAACGCCTTCTTCAACGCCTCTTGCTCTTCCACGTACGACGGGCCGGCATCTTTGTTTCGTTTGCCTAACCCATCTTCGTCTTCGTCCGATTCATACGTCCTGGCGCCGCCTTCGAGCAAGTCTCTCGCTTGCACTTCCCGCAGCGTCATCTTCTTCTTCTTTTTCTTCTTCTTCTTTTTATCGGAGTCATCAGGTCCAGAATCCGATTCAGAATCCGAGGAGGAAGAAGAGGAAGATTCGTCGTATAACTTCGCGTTCGGATCGTACACCGACGGATCTTTATTCTTCAACTTTGTCAACACGTCCACGAACTGCTTCTCTTTCGTCTCTGTAATATCGCCCTCGTCCGAACTGCTGCTCTCCTCATCGTCGTCATCATCAGAATCGCTGCTCCCATCGCTCTTCTTCTGTTTCATCATCATCCCTTTCACTAAATACTCTTTCCCGACTTTCTCTTTCAACCGGTGTTCCTCTTTCCTCCGTTCGTTGTGTTCGAAGCGCGAGGCAAATTTTTGGTTGATTTTCAGCGTGTCTTTTTTTTTCATCTTCTTCTTCTTCTTTTCCTCGTCGTCGTCGGAAGACAAAGAAGAAGAAGAAGAAGATCCATCCTCGTCGCTTTTATGACGGTCAAACATTACGCGAGAAGAACAGTCTCACTTATAGTCGCAGAGCTCTCTTCTTTTTCTTTAACTGATACTACGTGTTGATGATGATGAATGAGATTCCAAACGAGTAGTAGAGTATTCCAAGTGAAGTGCAGATGTGTTTTGGCGGCGGTTGCGCTCCTCTTTTCCTTCTTTCTTTTTCGAGAGCAAAAAAAAAAATGAACAAACAAAAATGAACAAAAAAAGGAGGGACTTTTTGATGAACGAAAAGGGGGGTCAAGTCGTCACATATTTATTCTTAGTACAGGAGTACCTACAGGAGTAACACACACACACAGTATTCCTCGTAACTGCGCGCAAAACAAAGAGAGCGAGAGAGAGAGAGAGAAGCGGAGAGGCGCGAAGCACTTTTTTTTTTATCGACGATAAAAATACGACGACGATGCGGCAACAAAAACGATTCTTCTTTGTTTTTTCTCTTCTTTTGTTCGTTTTTGCGTCGTTGTTCTCTCTAACTGTCGTGAATGCGTTCGAGTCGCCGGCGAAATCTTCCCTGAAAGCGTTCGAAGTCGTGACGTTTTCAAAAGTAGAAACGACGACGACGACGAAATCATCTTTAACTTCCTCTCCTGACGATGATACTGATGAAAAGATTACCGCGGTTGAATTCACCGCGTTCGGGACGCACTTTCGCGTGAACGTGGAACAATCGTACAAAAAATTTCTCAAAAATGGCGCCTTGTTCGTGGACCAATTGAACGGAAACGAACCGAAGTCGATCGATTGGGTGAATACGCTCGAGTTGGAACGAGAGAAGAAATGCTTTTACGACGGTAAAACCGTGCTTTCTTCTTCTTCTTCGACGACTGCGGGAACGAAAAATGCGAATAACATCGCGTCTGGGAATCTTTGCCCGGGGGGATCTCGCGCGCACTTCAACGTCGTCGCGAAGAATGAGAGCATTTCTTTGGCGTCGCCGCACGCGGACTTTACCGAGGACGTGGCGCAGGAGAAGATGAGACGGCGAAGAAGCCGTTCGCTTTTACAAGACGATGACGCGGATGGCGATGATTCGATTGCGACCAGTGATAGCATCAGTTTGAGTAAGAAGTTACGATCGACGTATTTCATCGCCTTTCGAGCGGAAGACGAACTCGACAGCAACTTGGAAGGGACCAGATTCGACGAGGTAATGTATAAACCTGGGACCACCGCCGACGACGAACACGGACACAAGAAACGAATGCGACGAAGGCTTAATCACGCCGGCGAACATTGGACTGCTCAGTTGGAAACGTACGTCATCATCGATATGAAACGCTCCGCGGACTACATAAATGATGGGAAGACGGATATGGATTGCATCATGGATTCGTTGGCGGTTATGAACTTTGTCAACGCGCTTTACGACGGGGTCTTTGATGTCGAATTAAACGTGGTCGTGAGTGGATTCGGTATCTTTAGCGCGAGTCAAGGAAATACTGTTTCGGACGGTAATCTTGGAACGTCGGAACCGTGGACGCACGCCACGCTTGCGGACGATACCGAGGCGTGCGATTATTGTGAAAATGATGATGAAGTCGACGTGGGGAAATTCTTAGACAACGTTTCTAATTGGGTGGTTGAGCAGGATCCTTCTTTTTTCAACGGCGCGGACGATGTCGTTGTACTGTCTGGACACGATTTTGACGGCGGTACCATTGGACTTGCGTGGTTGGGTACGGTTTGCGCAACATGGGCGCAAAACGTAAACGAGGTCAGATACACCAATACGTTGCGATACAGCGCTGCAACCGTTGCGCACGAAATAGGACATAACCTTGGATTTCCGCACGATGGTGATGGCGATTCTGGCACAGAGAGTTGCCCTGCTGCTGGATTAATTATGGCCGCGCTTGCGGGTACTGAACTCGAAACGCAATGGTCGACGTGCTCGAAAGACGTATACAACGATAAAATCGAAGGCATGAAGTCGTGCTTGACTCAAGGGAATACCAACGTTTGCGGTAACGGAATCGTTGAAGAAGGTGAAGAGTGCGATTGTTACGGTAAAGATTGCACGAACACTTTATATTACGGTGCAAATGAACAAAACTGTTGCGATGCGTCCACGTGTAAACTGAAAACAGGTAAAACGTGTTCGAGTTACCACGACGGCTGTTGTACCGACGCGTGCAGCATCGCGGCGAAGGATGTCGTGTGCAGAGCCGCCGCTGGTGAAGGTGGATGCGATGTTGCAGAAACGTGCGATGGCGTTTCGAAATCGTGCGATTCGCGCGATTACTGGAAACCGTACGGGACAATTTGCACAGTTGATTCGAAGACGGGTGGGTGCTATAAAAACGAATGCAGAATTGACGAAACTTGGGCTCCCCAAGCAGAAAACAAACCGTGCTTTTGGTTGTCGGGAGGTGTGTACTATGCAACAAAGAAGGGTCCTCCGTGCTCAACGGACACGATTTCTGGCGTCTACTCAAAAGTATGCGACGGTGAAGGCGCTTGCGTCTCCCCTACAATGTTGGATTACGATAACAACGCCATCACGAATACGCAAAAATGCGACGCGTCGGAGAAAACACCAGAAAACGGAAGTATCGGTGCTTGCAAAGAGTTACTCTCGCACGGCGAAACGTGTATTTTCAATTGCAACTCTGGATACTCCCTTTCCGGAGCAACCTCGTGTTCTGCAGGCAAGACAATAAGTACTGCCGCGTGCAAACCGAACTCTGTTGCAGCGATTGAATCTTCCTTGGAACTTTCGGGATACTCCGTCGCAACATTTTTGGACGCGCAAAAGACCGCCTTTATCGCGGGCATGGCTTCCTACTTGGCCGTTGAAGTCGATGAAATCACCATCACGGATATCACCGATGTTGTTTTCAGTGGCGCCGACGACGATAATTACCGGCGACGAAAATTAACCGCGACGAACGCCGTCCAAGTCGATTTCAAAGTCGAAACGTCCTCGTTCGCCAACCTCGCCGTCGTGGAAACGAAACTGGTCACCGATGACGCGACAAACTTGGTCGCGGCGCTCGATGGACAAGCTGATTTAACTGTCACTGTCAGTTCTATCAAGGCGCCAATTACCGTCGTAAAACTCGCGCCTCCGCCGAGTCCTCCTCCACCGAGTCCTCCTCCGACGAGCACTTTGATTATTTCGCCGGCGGCGCGTCGCGCCGCCTTTTCTCCTTCCGAGTTTTACTTTTTAACGCTTTTTACGAGCGTTTTACTCCTCGCGTTCGCGTAAAATGATGAATGATAAGTATTGCCTGTGTTGATTACGAGTATACCAGCTCCTTTTACGCGTACATATGTAATTCGAATTGTCTTAAAGCTGCGTATATAAACTCCTGCAACACGTGTGTGCCTACATTTTTTTTTTAAAGAAATTCCTTTTTTCTCAAAAACACACGACACATTTTTCGCAGATCTCTTCGTTTGAATACTACTATTATTAACGCGTAACACTTGTTGCAACTCTCATCGTCGTCGTCATCATCGCACATATATCATCATCGGAGGAGGAGAAGTACAGAGAATATATTGTTGTTGTTGTTGTTGTTAAAATAATATGGCGGGTTCGTTGATGAAGCGCATGTCTTCTTCGTTTAAGAAGAAGAAATCCATCGTCAAAGATGACGACGACGAGACGAACGCATCTGCATCATCCTCGTTTCCGTCGTCGTCTGTATCGTCGAACGAGGAGAAAAAGATGACAGGTGGTGGTGGTAATACGAAGACTAATACGAATGGGAGTGATTACGTGCCACCGAAGAAAAGAAACGAGTTTACGTTTACGCTCCCGTCGTCCTCGGACGAACGGGACCAGAAGTGGGACGTCATCATCGTTGGCGCCGGCGTCGCGGGGGCTTCGTTGGCGTGCGTGTTAGGCGACGAAGGGAGGAAAGTGTTGTGCGTGGAACGAGACGCGACGACGCCGGAAAGAATCGTCGGGGAGTTGTTACAACCGGGCGGGTATAAGAAATTGAAAGAGTTAGGTTTAGAATCGTGCGTGGAGAACATCGACGCGCAGAAAGTGTACGGATATACCATGTATAAAGACGGGGAGGAGGCGACGATGATGTATCCGCTGGACGAGCAATCGCTGAACGATGATATCGCCGGGAGGTCGTTTCATAACGGGAGGTTCGTGCAACAGTTGAGAAGGAAAGCGTACGGGAATAAAAACGTGACTTTGAGAGAAGGGACGGTGAAGTTTTTAGTGAAAGAAAACGGGGAGACGTGGAACGACGAGGCGAACGACGGCGGCGTCGCCGGCATCGCGTACGACATCGGAGGCGACGAGTGGGTGAACGGGCAATTAGTCGCAGGAAAGGAGAAACCGAAAAGGTTTACGTCCTACGCGCCGTTGACCATCGTGTGCGATGGGCACTTTTCCTCTTTGAGGAAAAAGTTAGCGGATAATAAGATTGATCACCCTTCGCACTTTGTCGGGTTGATTTTAGACGGCGCGCCGAGCGAAATTTTAGGCGAAAACGCGAATCAAGGCCACGTGGTTTTGGGAGATCCATCTCCGGTTTTGTTCTACCCGATCTCCTCGAAAGAAGTTCGGTGTTTGGTGGATATTCCTTCACACGTGAAAATGCCTCGCGTCAAAGACGGGTCGATGGCGAAGTACGTCTTGGAGAAAATTTTACCACAAGTTCCTAAGCGCGTGCAACCGTATTTGAAAATTGCCGTCGAACGCGGCGACTTTAAGGCAATGCCGAACAAAACGATGCCGGCGAATCCGAAGCGAACAAAAGGGGCAGTTTTGCTCGGGGATTCGTTTAACATGCGCCATCCGTTGACCGGGGGTGGCATGACCGTCGCTTTGAGCGACATCGCCACCTTCAAATCGACGCTACAACCGTTGGGTCCGTCTTTCCGCGACGGCCAGTCGGACGCGTACAACATCTCCGGCATACAAAAAGCCGTCGACGAATTCTACGCGCACCGAACGCGACCGGCGTTAACCATCAACACCTTGGCCAACGCCTTGTATAAAGTCTTTACCAAATCCGAAAACTCCGGCATGGAAGAGATGCGCAAAGCGTGCTTTCAATACCTCAAGCTCGGCGGTGGATACGCTCGAGGTCCCATCGCCTTACTCTCCGGTTTAGACCCGAACCCTTTGAATTTAGTCACGCATTTCTTCGCCGTCGCGGTGTTTGGCATGGGTCGTTTACTCGTCCCGCTCCCGACTCCCGAACGGTGTTGGGAAGGCTTGAAAGTTTTAAGCGGCGCGACGCAAATCATCGTCCCCATCGTCAACGGCGAGGGAATTTTACGCATGTTCTTCCCGGCAACCATTCGAAGACGTTTGGGATACATCTGACTGAGATGAATACCCGAGATATTGGTACATAAGTAGCGCATTTTTAGCCCTTCGTGTGAAAAAAATTCAAAGATTCAAAAAATCTCTCATTTTCTCGCTCGCTCTGATTTGTCCGCACAAATCGGATAACGACGACGGATAACCTTAATTGACACACGCTTTACATATCCGCGCAACATATTTATGTATTTTAAAAGCACCTAAATTGCGCGCGCGCCTCTGCTCGATTCGTTTTATACGTGGAATTACTCTCTGTCTCGTTTTCGCAGAAAAGTAGTTTTTGACCAACGTTATTAGTGTTTGTATTTGTTGCGCGCGAAAGCGTTCGTTCCTCAAATCCGATGGACGACGCAAATTGGAAAGCGACGGAGAGCAACGCGATGGGAGAAGGCAACGAGAACAACAACGTGGCGGATTGTTTATCGCTCCCGAGCAACGCCGCGAGAGAAAACGAACAACAACAACAAGAACAATGCGGTGGTGGTGATGTCGGTGGCTCGAACACCTTGTGCGGCGGCGCGACGAGTAAAAACGAAAACAACAAGGCGCTTTACAACGAGTCCACGGGGTCGAAACAAGCGAAGATGAGAAAACTCGCGCACGAAGCCGCGTTGGCGAACGTGATGACAGATTTAGATATCATAGACAACGGGTACCGAAACTCACCGTACGTTATCGTGGACGGCGATGGAGTTTTGTTTTCCGGAGCGCCGAAACCGAGAAACGAGAAGGAGCGATTGTTAGCGGTGCGAGCGAGCGGGATTTTAGACATCGAGAACAAAGACGCGGACGAACATTTTGATTTGTTGACGTCGATTTGCGCGACGGCATTGAGAGTGCCGATGTGTTTAGTCACCATAGTAGGGAAGAACAAGCAAACATTTAGGGCGAATATTGGGTTAGATGCGACGGAGACGAAGAGGGAGAACAGTTTCTGTGGATGGACGCTGTTGCCGAAAGAACCGAAAGTATTGGTCGTGGAAGACGCGATGCAAGATTTTCGGTTTCAAACGAACGAGTTAGTTTTAGGACCGCCGCATTTGCGGTTTTACGCCGGCGCACCGATTATCGTTCGAGGCGTGCGGTTCGGATCGTTTTGCGTTTTGGATACGAAGCCGAGGCACGACATGTCTGGGGAAGATTTGAACTTATTGACTCGATTAGCGGACGCGTGCGCGAAAACGATCGAGAAGACGGCGATGCAGATGTATTTCATGGACGCGATTGATGATAGCGATAGAGGGTTCATGTTGGTCAGTTTAGGTTCGGTAGATAAAAAAGAAGAAGATGACGATTGTCGTGATAAAGAAAAAAAAGAAGAAGAAGAAGAACGAATTCCCGATGAGTACGGGAATTATATATATAATCGCGAAGACCAGGAAAACATGGACGAAGACGAAGAGGAACGCGATGCGACGATGTCCATAGTGTACGCAAACAAAGCGACGAAGAGACTCTTGGGGTTTTCAAAGGAGAAAAACTTCACCGGCGAATCCTTGTATACGCTATTTTCCGAAGCGAGCGCGAGTGGACAGATCAAACCCAACCCGGGCGAGAGGAGCGTTGATGAGTTTTTCGAGGAGATTTTGAACGACGAAAGCGAAGAGAAGAACGAGAAAACCGGGAAGATGACGAAGAGAAACTTTGCGAGAGAGTTTTCAATTTCAAAAGAGTTTTCGGTGACAACACCAACCACATCGGCAACTGCTAAACGAGGAGACGAGGGGAAAGACGCGACAAAAGAGAAGGAGAAAAAGAACAACAACAAGAACAACAAGAGCATGGTTGAGAACATGACGCAAACGTCCTCTCGTCACGTTCGCGTGGAACTTTCGAGAAAAGCGTCTACGTTTCAGCGGATACGAAAGAGCGGCGCGAAGAACTCGACGCTGTCGCCGCCGCCGACGCCTGGATCGCAAGACATCATACTCGACAACGACAATGAAGGGAGCGAGGAAGAGGACGAACTCAATGCGTCGCAACACCTACCGAAAAACTTAAGTGCATTCCATGTTATTGTCGTAAATATCACGGACATCACGTGCGAAGTTAACGAACGTCTTCGATCGTTAAAGAGCGTACAAGAAAAATAAGAAAAGTCACCGCCGCTTTTGCGCTTTGTATTATTAGTAAATATGTATTCTTACACTGCGTTGTTATTAGCACATAAATATACCCACTGCACCTGGTATAATGATTACTAATCGTCATCTTGAAACGGATACGGTTCGTCCTCGATCGGTCCTAACGACGTCACGCGCAACGCAAACTTACAATTCTTCACCACCCTCTCGCTTTCTTGCGTTTGCCCGACGTAACTGGACGACAAATCGCTCCTCAATCCGTCTTTAACAAAGTGCACTTTCACTCTCACGTTGACTGATTCCAAAGCGCCCTCCACCACGCCGCACACAACCTCGCAATACGACAAACTGTTCGTATATTTTTCCGGCAACTCCACGAAATCCGCCAAAGAGAGATCCTCGATCGCTAACGTAACGCTCTCGTGACTACTACTACTGTTACTGTTCATGTTGCTGGTACTGTTGTCATTCGTGGTGGGAGTATTACCACTACTACCGTTACTACTACTATTACTGCTCCAATCGACTAATCGACACCGCGCGTTGAGGAACATGCGAAACCCGACAAACGCCACGTTCTCCATAACCTCTCGAAACGTTTTGCACGAATCCGCCGCGTTATTACTGCCCCCGTAATAACTGCCATTCCCCACTCCGTTCCCAGCACCGCCAGTATTCATCATCTTCGCCAGATACTCCTCGATCAATCGATTCCCGATCGATTTCCCAATCCCCCGTAATTTCGCATTCACGAACGAAGCGTCCCCGTTCGCGTCTCTCAACAACTGCACGAGAAACGCCCCGTACGTCAGCGAGAACAACTCCGAGTTTACTTTTTCCAAAGCGGTCGACTGAAACGTAATTCTCCCGAGTTGTTCTTTCGCGGTTTCCGTCGTCGTCGTCGTCGGTGCGTGCGCATTCACCGCGAGGGAAGAAAACGACGACGGAGACGACGATTGGTGGTGTTGGTGTTGCATTGGATTTGGTCGCTGCGAAGGCTGCTGCGATACAGGGTAACGCGCATTGTGTTGACTGTTGCTGTGCTGAGCGTGAGTAGGAGGAGAATGAGGAGGAGGCGGTGGTGCCGTACTCCTCAACGGAGGAGGAGGAGAAGGAGGAGGATTCATTTCACAACGTCTTGTTCCTTAAATGAGTTTCTACTCTTACAAGACTTTTTAGAAATTTTGTGTGGAAGGACTGCGGTGTAGATAGTCGTTGTTGTTCTCGGTATCTGTGACGATGAATTTACGTATCTGTGATGATGAATTTACGACGTGTATGTGTATACTTTTAGAACTACAAATGAGCAGCTAATGTTGAGTGCGC